>Ga0255773_10000813_pt1 | contig 32711 bp, 44 predicted proteins | sample 011ome_17_FD_179971 | JGI IMG/M metagenome (GOLD analysis project Ga0255773, IMG submission 179971) | Coastal salt marsh microbial communities from the Groves Creek Marsh, Skidaway Island, Georgia - 011502XT metaG (version 2) | ecosystem: Environmental > Aquatic > Marine > Intertidal zone >... | reverse complement strand
CTAGCAAAGGCACTTAAAACTAAAAAAGACGTACTAACTGGTACGCCTATCCTTGTGAGCAGTAATAATACCAACGGTGCCATAGCATGATACCATTGTATTTCTTGAAATGGAATCTTAGTAAGTCTACCGTAACTGATGTCTCCACCATTTACTGTCCATCCATACCAGAGTGCCCAAAGTAAAACCGCACTAGCGGCGGCCCACATTGTTGTCCATTTAAATCTTTGATTGTTACTTGCTATCCATGTACCCAGTGTTTGTACACTATCGTTAGCAATAACTGAATAGCCAGCAAATAAAAAGCCTAACGCCATCCAAAGTGTTAGTTGATCCATAATTTTTCCTTATATTTTTTTGCCGCAATGAGGACATGTTTCAGTCTTCATGTGTGCTTGCATTTCTCGTAAGTGATCTCGCATATCTTTTGCATCAGCTATCTGTTGTTTCAACCATGCTTTACGCCTATCACTTTTGGCTTTTTTATATTCTTCTTTTAAAGATTGTTTTTGATTCTGTAACTGTTGTTCAAAAACACTATAAAAAGATGTTAACACTTGTACCTCCATAAAAATAGCACTATTTTTGTATTATAGTGCTATTCATATTTTTTGTCAAGTGTAATAAAAAATATTACTTCTTAAGCATGTCTGCAGTAAGCACTGGTAATTCTTTCATTGCTTTAGCATACTTTGCTCTTTCTTCTTTTGGCATTGGAATCATACCAGCATCAGATAATATGCCTTCTTCGTTCCAATTCTTTTTCCAACTAACCATATACTCTTCGATACCAGGTACAACACCTATGTGCTGATGCTTGACATAAAAGAACAAGGCTCTTGAAACTGCATAGTCACCATCTGCAATTGCTTCAAATGTTGGCTCACCACCATCTATGATTGCACCATTGAGAGTATCACTGTTTTGATCTAGGTAACTGAAGCCAAAAATACCATAAGCTGTTGGATCTTCAATTAACTTTTGTACAATCAAGTTGTCCTGTTCACCTGCTTCAATGAATGCACCGTCAGTTCTCATGGCTCTACACTTTTTGCCTTTTTTATCACCTCTTGCTTTAGATGCTGCTTTTGCAATTTTGTCTTTGCCACAATAACCTTTTTGATTTACCATTTCTGCATAACTTGCTCTTGTACCTGAAGTTGTTGGTGGCCCATAAACTCTAATGTCCAAATTAGGAAGTGCAGGATTTATATCACTCCACTTTTTGTATGGATTGTCTATCCATGTTCCGTCTGCTTGTGGTATTTTTGCAGTTAGTGCTCGTGCTAAATCTGCTTTACTAATGTTTAATTGAATACCTTTTTTACTGCTTGCAACAACAATACCATCATAACCTACTTTAATTTCAGTTACCTTTACACCGTTCTTTTCACAGTATTCTAATTCTTTTGTTTTCATTCTTGAACTTGCATTTCCAATGTCTATGAACTGTGTTCCTACACCATCACATACACCTTTCTTACCAACACTACTACCACCTGATTCTACAACTGGTGTTGGTATACTTGGATTCTTTCCTACTTGTTCAGCGATTATTCTCGCAAATGGAAGTACAGTACTTGAGCCTGCAATACTTAACTGATCTCTCGCAACTGCCACATTAGAAGCCATTGCTAATGCTACTAATGCAATTAACATTTTATACATTTCGATTTTTTCCTTATGTTATTAATATAAAATTTTTAATTCAATTTTATTTAATATTCTTAGTATTACAGTTTTGTTACATTTACATTAAATTTTTGTTACATTGTAATTTAATATACTGTAGTCTTTTTAGGATCCACCTTACGTGGCTCACACACTGCTGTATAAAATTGTGTTTTAGGATCTCCATCGCCTGCACGTGGATTTGGTACACCAGGTTGTTTATTAAGTCGCTCAGCATAATACTTACAACTATCAATACTACGAAAATACATATTTTGATTAATTATATTTTGTCCAAGATATACTATAAGTAGAAATGCATGTGTCATTACGTGTAAAATATAATGCCAACAACTGCAGCACCTATTGCCAATATAACACCAAGTACTATTAACACCATCTTAAGATCTGCCCAAAGTTCAGCATCTGCTTTTGCTTTTGCTATTCTTGCTTGACGTTGTGCTTCTTTATGTTCAGCGATACGTTTAGCACGTTCTTCTAGAATACTTGCCCAAGTTCCAGGACCAAAACGTAAATTAATTAATGTTGATATTTCTTGTAGTGCTTCTGCAGCAAGTTTAGCATCAATAGCTTCTTGTGCAATATGAGCAGTGTCAAATTGTTCTTTGACACCCATAGTTCTACTATTGACTTTTTTATCTAGGTCTTGTTTACCTCGTAATAGGTTGTCAATTTGACCTCCTAATTCGCTGATATCTTGACATGTTTGTATATTTGATTTTATGAATTCTACACTAGATTTGACTAGTGCAATACCCGCTAGTATCTCTGCTACTGGCATAGACTATCCTCTCAACTTGACTCTCTATACGTATTTAGCTACTTAGAGTTATTGAGGCGTTGCCACAGTTTTCGTACACCATAGTTTTGGTGTTTTACATACATTATTTGAGGTTTTTGTGCTTCTAATAGCAAAGGACTATCTTTTGCTAGTTGGTCAACTATACTAGAAATATCCTTTGCCATTATAATATCTTCTAATCTACTTGTACAATCTCATCCTGCATATCTTATGGGATAACCGATGGACCTTATTGCACAAACGTTGTGCCCTTTACAGGATTACTTGTTAAAAGTATTTAGTTATATACCTATCTTTCCACTACATGTATAATAATAAAAATCATCATCTGCACAACAAAAGAAGTCTCCTACGAGATAGAAAAACTTACTTTGTGTTAGGTAATGGTCAAATAAGTCTATTAATGGATTCCTATATTCTAGTGTAAACTGTACTGCTTTATCATCTTCAGTTTTAAACCAATGATTGTATTTTATTTCAGGACCGTATCTTGTAGTAGTGCTTCTTAGGTATTCTACTTTAAGTTTTTTACCATAAATGGTCATGTTAAAAGGAGTACTAGTATCACAAAGATCTTGTATTTCTTTTTTTACTATATCCTGTATATAAAATTCTGGTAATTTTGTAAGCATGCCTACTTCAGTAAAATGCACTAAATGTTTGCTTTCTCTTTCTAGTGCCTGTTGTAAATGTTTCCTAAAAGTTGAGAAATGATATTCTTTTTTAAAAGTTCCTAAGAATAGGTTTTGCTTATAAAATTTACGAATATCTTCTGCACGTTCTAAATAATCACCTTGTGCAATTATTTCTTTTGTACGTGTAGCATTATCTATGTCTTTTAAGTCAACATGGTAATCTGTGCCTTCATTTCTTATTATGGCTATTGCTATAGGATCATGATTAAATTCTATAAAACCGTCTTGTCCTGGTTGTAAAAACTCTAGTTGTTCCTGCATTACTCATATACTCTATTGTGTGTATCCTGACAACGAATAAATGTTGTACATTTAGGTAAGTGTTTTAATTTTTCTGCACCCACATATGTACATGCACTACGTAAACCACCTAGCATGTCCTGCACTGTGTTTGTAATAGCACCTTTGTATGGCACCAATACTTCTCTACCTTCGCTTGCACGGTAGTCTTTAAGCCCTCCAAAGTGCTTTGTATTGGCAGCATCACTGCTCATGCCATAAAACTGTACAAAATGTTTTTCTTCATAAACTGGCTCAAGCCATCCTTTATCATCTTTAAGGACTTCGTTAGTTTCATAAACTTTAGTAATTACTTCACCGCCACCTTCATCGTGTCCAGCAAGCATACCACCTAGCATAACAAAATCTGCACCACCAGCGAATGCTTTTGCTACATCACCAGGGCAAGTACAACCTCCATCAGCAATAATGTGTCCACCTAATCCATGAGCTGCATCAGCACATTCCATTACTGCACTTAGCTGTGGATAACCTACTCCTGTTTGTATACGAGTTGTACACACACTACCAGGTCCTATACCAACTTTTACTACATCTGCACCACGAAGTATCAACTCCTGTGTTTGATCTGCGGTTACTACGTTTCCTGCAATAATGACTAAACCAGGATATTCTTCTCTGATACTTGCAACATAGTTTAGGAAACGTTCACTATATCCATTTGCAACATCAATACATACATACTTAATACCTTTACTACCTGCATATACTGCCCTAAACTTACTAGCATCATCTTCTGTGATGCCCATGCTATATGCTACATGTTCTCTTGCAATTGTACTTGTGTTAAAGAAATCAACTAATTCTTTTATACTGTATGTTTTTACAAGGCAAGTAAACAAACCAAGTTTGCCCAGTGCTTCTGCCATATCAAATGTACCCACACCATCCATGTTAGCAGCCATAATTGGAACTGCATTAAAATCATAATCTCTTTGTGTGTTTATAGGGTAACTTGGATTGTAATTTCTAAAACTGTGTCTACGTGTAAGTTGTACTTCTTTACGTGAACCTAGTGTGCTACGTTTAGGACGCAACAGAACACTATTGTAATCTAACTTGACTTCATTCTCGATATTCATATATGCCTCTTTTGGCTAGTTTGATTCTAATTTAATCTCTAATGGGTAACCTTGATTTCTTGCACTAAGCAATACTTCTACACCTTTTTGTTCTGCTACTTCAAAAGGAAGTAGGGCAACAACACCAGAACCTTTTTCATTTATTTCCATTGCTTTTTTGTCTGCATCTGTAGGTTTGTATGAAAATTTATCTACTAAACTTCCTGTAACAAAATCAAATGTAGTTACATTGTCATTTAAATAAATGATTTTGTAATCTTTAGGTGGTTCAATATCGTCTAATATTGGTCTGAACTTTTGTTTGATTTCTGTTCCACTCATGTAAACTCCTGTTATGTTTGGGGAGTATCACTACTCCCCTCACTAGTATTTACTCGTATTACTTGTTAATTGTAATTTTACGAGGCTTCTTCTCTTCTGGAACTATTCTTTCAAGTTCAATGAAAAGCATACCATTTTCAAGTTTAGCATCTTGAACAACGATATCATCATTTAGTGTAAACTTACGAGTAAACTTTCTACGTGAAATACCTCTGTGTAATATTTCACCAGCAAAGTTATTTTCATCAAGTTCTACTGGATTATGGCTAATTGTCATAACATTTTCTGCTACTTCAATGTCCAAGTCTTCCATTTTTACACCTGCTAGAGCCATTTCAATTTGAAATTTATCTCCGTCTCTTACAATGTTGTAAGGTGGATAGCCAGTACTCTGAGTCTGATGTTCAACATAGTTAAACATATTATCAAAGATTCTGTCGAATCCGACGGCATATGGTGTAAGTTTATTGATATCGAGTGAGGTTAATCTTGTCATTTTGTATCTCCTTTATTAAGCAAGATTTAATTTATGAGACCCATAATAGGCATCTCTGTTGTTTTGAGGACTAACCATGATCCTCACGAGTTATTTAAGGTTACTATCCATTCTTGGCCCACGAAATATATTGACTATATTTGACCCTAAGATTGTTTTAGGATGTTTTGTCAAAGTTCCTAACAATCTATTCATATTTATTTATTAAAGAAGTTCTAATAATTTTCTATTTCACGTTGTTTTTTTAACCATCTGGCTCTACCCGCCGCTTTTGCTTTAGCACGTTTTTCGCTAGGCTTAACATAATACTTACGTTTCCTCATTTCTAAAATAATGCCTTCATCCTGCATTAATCTTTTTAGTTTGCGAATTGCACGAGAAACATCATTGTTTCTTACTTGGACATATAGTCCTTGTTTTTCTCTAGTTGGTCTTTGTGGTCTTGCCATTTAGTCATCCATTTTATTAGCGGATCTATAGGATCCTTAACTTCATTTAAATTAAATCGTTTGTACGATTGTTTATTATTATAGTAGTAAACTTGTGATTTGTCAATAAAGAAACCTAAAAAAGTTTCATTATATGCACAGTTTAATATACTTATGTCTGCTTGATGGTAAGCAGTAGAAATCCATTCTAAATCTTCTTGTTTGTTAGTAGTATATAAAGTAACTTCTATGGGTAATCTTCTAATGTTATCTACTATATTTTCTATATAATCATCACATCCTATGCAAAGAATACTTGGTGCTTTTGCATAGTATATATCAGGAGGAGTTACTACTGTAACATTATGGTGCATTTAATTTTATCCATTGTTTCTTTGTAATTACATTTGCTTTGTGATCTAAAATACTATCTTTATCTTTTTTTGTAGGACACATAGTGCAAATTTTATGTGGTTTACCAAAATTTTTTATAAACATAACAATCTCATGCAAAGGACTTTCAATTGATATACCCTGGTAATCTGTATATGGTTTCCATTCTTGATTAATAGGTTGTTTCCAGTCATTAAGAACTTTATTTAATAAGGCAATACTACTGCATTTGTATATCTTACCTTCATAAAGTAAAGGGCAGGTCTGTTGAATACACATATCAAATGCATCCTTAGGATTATTATTGTGTGGCCACATATTTCCAAAAGTACCTTTATAGGTTTTAAAAAATTGTGTTGGACTGTTAATTTGGAATCTAGTATTATTAGGGCCTATCCAGCGATTTATACCATATTCAGTAACAGGTTTCCATTCATACTTTTTAAAAATATATTCTATTATCGACTTAGCATATGGTTTATCTTCATGTATTGTAAACTTAAACACGGTATTTCCAACATCAATACACCAATCTAAAACTTCAGGACATTTATGAAAGTTAACTCCGTTTGTTGTAAACCTTATTTGACTATTAGGTAGTAACTGTCTTACACCATATATCCATTTCTCACAATCTGGGTTAAGAGTTGGTTCTCCTCCCATTATACCAAAATCAGAAATATCTAACCTGTCTATCCATTTTTCTATCCAAGACTTACCGTTTTGCCAACTTATACTGCCTTTCATATTATAATCACTATAATTTGAACACCCTGCACAACTTAAATTGCAAGCATATGTAATCATAGTTTCAACAAAAGGAAGTATAGGCTTACTCATAACTTAAATTTAACTTCTTCTTGTTCTTGCTCTGTAAGATCATCTATTTCAATATGACCCTGTTTTACCAACCAAGTAAGATGTGTTATGTAATCTTCATTTAAGTAAGTATCGGTTGTTTCTTTATCTAATTGCATCCAGTTTGAACCTGTCCAGCGAAATAATTTATTAGGTAGTGCATCTACTCTTACGAACAAATCACCTTTATCAGGATACTTGGGAAAAGCAGTACCAAAGTCTGCTTGAGCCGCCTTTTCTAAATCCAGATCCGCTACAACGGCTAAATTCGGGGTAGGGATCGTTATGCTTTTTTTGGCTCTTCAGGGGTTTCGGTGTTAGCTTCTGCTTCTAAACCTTGTGCAAATTCGTCTTTTTCAACTAATTGATACTTCTCTGCCATTTTAATAACAACTGCATCACGTCTTTCTATCTCTGCTTCCTGTTCAGCTATCTTCTTTAATAGTTCTTCTTCACGAGTTTTAAGACCTTCTGCACCTTGTGCTATTTCATCCAGTGTCTTTTTGTAGTTGTCACGTTCTGCTTCTGTTGCAACTACTTTATCAACTAGTGCATCACTTTCTGCTTTTGCTTCTGCGAGTTGTGCTTCTAAACCAGCAATTTTTTCTACTAGTTCATCACGTTCTTTTTGTAGTTCTGCAAACTTCGCAGGATCTACATTAGCAAGATTACCATCTAATAGTTTTTCTATTTCTGCTAAGACTTCATTATGTTTTTTAAGTTCCATTTCTAGTTCCTCTACTCTTGGATCAGTAACTCTTACGATTTGTTCTTTTACTTTTGGTTTATTTTTTTGGCGGTCTTCTCTCCACCATCCTATTGTCATAGTACCTGCTAGTACTAAACAAACTGCAAGTGGATCAAATACTGCAACAATAATTATAATAACCCAACGTACTGCATCTTCTAATAAGTTACGATCTGCTTCACCATATATAAGTTCTGCAATATATTTTACAGGACCAACTTCAGCTTCAAACTGTCTATATTCTTTTTCAAATACAAACTTTTCTTCTCTTAATTTGTCTAACTCTGGTTGTACACTTTCTATATTTTTTTCTAACTGTACAATCTTTTCATCTACACTATCATTAGTAGTACCTGCTTCTGTAGTATATTTTGCAATATTTGAATTTGCACTATCAATAGTGCCTTTTATACTGTCACGTATTTTTTGTATACGAACTTCTACTTGGTTAATTTGTTCAGCAAGTTTTTTGTTAATCTCTGTAATTTGTCTTTGTACTCTACTTGCGACACCAATCTCATTTTGTTTTGCTTTTGCAATATCAGCATTAAGTTTATCACGTTCAGGCTTTTGTTCTTTACGTAATTGATTACCTTTTGCAACATTATCTACATCAGCAGTAAACACACCACCCTTAGTTGTGCCTTGTTTTAAATATGCTTCAACATCTTTGTCCAGTACTGCTAAACGTTTTTCTGCTTGTGCTATGTCTGCCTTTGTACGATTCTGTGCATCACTTAATCGTTTGTTTTGTTGTGCAATTTCTTTATCTGCTTGTGCTTGTAGGCCAGGTATCTTCGCATTTTCTGCATCTATTTGTGGTTGTATTCTATTGTTTGCTTCTTTAATACGATCACGTTCACGTTTTATTAATACATCTAATCTAGTGCTTGTTTCACCCTGGTTAAGTCTTTTAATATCTTCTGTCCAGCGATTGACTTTGGCTTGTATACGTGCCATCTTTTTGTCAATTACTTCAACTTGTGCAATTTGTTCTGTACCCATTGCACTTTGTTCAATATGGGACTTAGATAGGAAACCAAATACACCCATGCTTGTGATAAACATAAGAACAACTACTGCAATTACTAGATAACTTTTTATTACCATAGGTGCACGATGCCAGTTTTGATGTAACCATACTGTTGCTAGTAGTTTACCTACTTCTAATACACTACCCATTAGGACAATTGGTAAGAAAGCCGCTGCAAATATTGCAGTAAGTCCAATAATACTATAATACGCAGCAATTATACTGATTGATATAGCAACAAATAATGTGAGGATACCTAAAAACATCTTTGTATTATACTACCTTTAGCTTCTAATTGTCAACTAACAAAATATCAAATGTACAGGTATATCTACCATTATTACTAAATGTTATCATCCTTGCATCTAAGTCAGATTTTTCAGTCAGTGCTTGTGGTATAGGGTACTCAAGTTGATAAGGTCCACCTACACCATTTACTTCTGCAATGTGCTTGGTTTGAAAACTACCTGTACCACTTGGACGAACCATAAGTTTAAAGCTACCTGTCGCCGTACCTTGTGCAGTTACATCTAATCTCATTAGATAACCTGTTTTTCCTGCAGGAATAGTATATATACTCATTAAGGTTTGACCTATATTCTCTAGTATTTTTGCTACAGTTGTACCGCTTGACTTAATTAAAATACGTTTTGTGTTAGGTTCAAAACTTCCACCGTCAGTAAATTTTGCTCTAAAAACTCTTTTGAAATTATTTGAAGTTGTGCCACTAGATCCTGATATAGTTACTGTTTCTGTTTGTAAAGCATAGTCGCCATCTAATCCTTGTATTTCAACAGTATCGCCATTATGTGCAGTACTAGTGGATGCTTCATTATTTGGTTCTACAACTGTAACTGTGAGGACACCATTGCTATCTATAGTACTCCAAGGATATATAGTATCATCTTCATCCCATATTGTACCTTCTGTATTTTGGCTCATTGAAGGGACTGCACCAAACTTGTGAATTTCACCAAACCCTGAAGGCAGTTGGATATTTGTTATTACACTACTACCCGTGGTCCTTAATACAGGTTCACCACCTAAATTATACTCCATTGCTTTATGTACATTAAGTAGATTAGTTTCTTGTGGATGCACATAACTTGTAGAGTTTTGTCTACTAGTATCTGAATAGTCAGCCATTTATTATGTCCAAGGACGACTTGCAGTTAGGTTGCCACTATCGCCTGTGTTATCAGTTACAGTATCGTTCACATAACGTGTAGGTAACAGTGTTCTGTCATGTGTATTCCCACTACGATAATATGGTTTTGTTGTATCGCCACCAGCAGTACGTTTTAATGCAGCAATGTCAAGCATCATAAGTTGACTGCGTTCTCTTGTAGTCTGGTTTCTGTCTGTTGCTACAGTTATAATATCACCTGCTATTATACCAGCATTTACTAATGTAGTACTTGCACTATCTGTACTATCTACAACTGTTCCATTTTTATGAATACTAACTGGACCATAGTAATAACTTTGTAATCCTTCATCAGCAATAATAGCAGTACGAAGTTGCGCCATTGTTTGCCCATTGTCAATTGTAAGGTCGTTGTGTAATCCTGTTAGGCCTTTATATTTTATATTAATGTTTGCCACGTTCATGCTCCAGTTGTGTTATGTAATGATATAAACTTGGGCTGTCTGTTCTAATATCAGCAGCATGTTTTGGACCATTTATTCCACCACCTGCATGTGAAGTTACTGCTTCTATATCTGCATACTGTTCATTAGGTGCATTTGCAGGTTCGCACTCACTACGATCATCTACAACCAAATCATCTATTTGTTTGAAATGGTTTTCATCCTGAGGAGCAGTATTTTTTATCTCCTCTAACTTATCGATAAGTTTTTTTAATTCTGCAATAATATCCATAAACATATTTATCACTAAATATACACATGCTGTTAAATGAACTAACGAAACCTACTGACTTACAAGAACTACAGATGCGTCTACAGTCCTGGAAAGATTGGTTAGTACAGGGTAGTCATACTCCTAAAGAAATAACCGATGAACTTCGTGACAACATTGGTGACATATCTCAGGTAAGCATGAAACAGATTGATATACCCAAAGGCGATATGAATGCCAGTGCTTATTATGAACAGGATTTAGATCAGCAAGACAAAATACCATTTGAGATAGAGTTATACTTTAGTAAAAAAGACGATCAACCCTTGACTATTACAAATCCTGATCCTTTAGTAAACAGAGTAATAGGTATGTTAAAGCATGAAATGTTACATCAAAAACAAGCAAGAGCTAGAAACTTTGAACCTTACACTCCAGGCAAAGATAAAAAAGATATCAGTTATGAATACATGAGCAGACCTGATGAGATAGAAGCATATGCTATGAATATTGCTGATGAACTTGTTAAAAAAGCAGATAAAGACGGTGCTCTTGAATTGTTACGTATGGCAAATAAAACTGCCCAATTTAAAGATAAAATGGGCAATTTACTAAGTCCTGATCTTTTTGCTTATATGGCTATGTGGGATTTTAATAGCAAACATCCTGTTTTAAAACGTTTGCTAAAGAAAATTTACCAGTACATTACTGAGCAGTCATCCTAATAACTACACTAATATTACCACCTACACCTGGGTTACGTGTTCTAGTTGTAGTACCTGTAAAACCTGCAGCTTGATAGGTAATTTTATATCCTGCTAGGTATTGTTCTGAACTAGTATCATATGATGTACTGCATTTCTTTACAGTTCTATAACCAGTTATCTGTTGACTATTGTTTCCTAGTTTATTACCAAACAGTCCACCAATTATTGCACCAGCAGTCCCTCCATCAGGTAAATCCTTTGTAACATTGTTTCCAATTATGCCACCAATTATAGCACCTGGTACACTGAATCCATCATTTTGGGATTGTCCATAAATAGGCACATCTTCGTTCCAACATTTTTGTGTTGGATTACTTATTGTCCTAGTTTTGTATATAGGTTGACTATCAGTAATAGTACCTGTAACTGTAAAGGTTTCAGCAACTGCAGTGCCTGCCATAGATAAAGCAATTGCACTTGATATTAATAATTTTTTCATATAGAGCTCCTTATCCTATTAATCCATATGTTGGAATGTTGTTTTGTCTTGCTAATTTTCTAACCATTAACAATTTATCTGTAAGACCTTTTACAACCTTTGCATTATAAAAAGTATCTCTTTTTTCTTCTTGTTCAATAGTATATGGAAGTGTTCTAAGTAATAATTCTATTTTTGCTTTAGGATCATTAGACTTTAGTATTAACTTCTTTAAACTTGCAGTACTAATTGGATTTGACATTTTGTTCTCTTTCTCTCTATTAACTATACTATTAATATAACACAGTTTAGAGAAGTGTCAACCTATTTTTTTAATTTTTTACAGGACTAGGCCCATCTGTATCTGTTTGATAAAACCAACCTGCTAAACTATAACGTGGATGGTCTGCAGTAATACTTACAGGGCTTATAAAATGTTTGTTAATACGTTCACCTGTTGTTTCACTTACATCCATTATTACTAATCTATTTCCAAAAGGTTCTATACTATCTTTTATTGTACGTTCATCCTGTTCTAATATACATAGTTGTCCGCCCCATTGTGTCAACCATGTATCATTGAAATAAAATATATATGCACACCAACGTCTAGGATCATGATGTGCATTTAGCCATGCAGTATGGTCATAGTAACTGTAAGTTGGTTGTGTAGTATGCATATTTGTAAAGCCTGTTACTTCACTTACTAAATCATGAAAAGTATAATCAGGCTTTATTAAACTGTAATCTTCTGTAACAACACGATTAAATTCAGTCACATATGGATTATTATGTACCTTATGTTTTTCTTCTAACAACCAGTATGCATAATGAAAATAACTAAAGTTGCCTCTACCTTCTTCTATATGTGCATCAAGAACACTTTGAAACTTATCACTGTTCTCTCTAAAACCTGCAGGGTACTTATTATGACTTTGTCCTATACAACTCCATACACCATAGGGCATTGTTTTTACTGCTTTATACAATGCATTAATGTATTTAGGTTCTAGAACATTATCAATGTAAGTGTATCTTTTTGTTTGAAATTGTTCTTTTGCTTGTTGAATATTTTCTTGATTAAACATTTAACCTCTTTTATAGAATATATGATTATCTATTGTAACAATCTTCTTCATAGACTTGTTCCATTTAGGATCAACATAGTCAGCATGATAATGTGTAGCACCTTCTAAAACATCTTTCCATTTATCAAATGCTAGTATTTGAAATGCTATATTTTCTGCAGTGGCCCAAGCTCTGTTATTCTCCTTATTAATAACTTCATCTTTTTTGCCATCACAGTACCAGCTAAATTGGCATTGATCTCTCTTAGGATAATATACACGTTGATCATCTGGTAAGTCTGGATTTTTCTTTGTCTTCCAACTTTCTCTAATAGGTCCTTCATAAATTACTGCACATGTATCTGCAGGATAACGTCTATCCATCACACGGTTCATTACAACTCTACCTACTGCAATTTGTCCTGCAATACTTTGATTGTTTGCTTCTCTGTAGATATTAAGTGCTAAACACTCAAGTTCCTCAGGTTTTACCATCTGTTTGATATCGTCTAATTCATTATTTTTTATTGGTTTGTAAATTACTCTAGTAGTGTTTATATGTTGTATTACTGGTTTTATAATTACTTTAGGTACTTCAACTTCTTTTATAACTACCTTTTCAATAATCTGCGGAACTTTAATTTCTTTTACAACTGTTTTAGTTTCTATTATAGGTACTTTAATTTCTTTTACAACAGTTGTTTCTACAGGTACTTCAATGCGTTCTGTTTGTTTTTCAACTACGATTTTTTCTGGACCAAAGTAATATAAGCATGTTGCTCCTAGAATAACGCCAATTAAGAATTTTGTTAAAGACATCAATACTCCTCGCATTATTATATTTCCTTTAATAATAACACGAAGATTGTTATTGTCAACCTATACAGTGACAATACCTTCTGAGATTAGACGCTCTCTATTCGCTAGATGTTGTGCTTGTACATCATCTTTAGATTGTCCGTGATATGGGACTGCATGACCTTCAGCAATCATAATTTCTGTAACAGGTTTCCAACTGTCTGTACTACTATCATAAACATCAAAGTCTCCTAAGATACGTCCAAACTTGCCTTTCATATCTTCGCCATCTTTGTTGATTTGTGTTTTTAGTGTACAAGTTTTGCCTAGTAATGATTTAAGCCTTGCTTTTGCTGCAAGTCCGAACTTCTTTTCTACTTTATCACGAGTTCTTGACTCTGGAGTATCTATGCCCATTATACGAACACGTTCGTCACTTAATACTATTCCGAAACCTAAATCTATGTCGACATCTACTGTGTCGCCGTCTACTACTTTAATTACCGTTGCTCTGTATTCATACATTGATTTTTCTCCTCAATGTATTTATTTACAGGAGTAACATAGTTTCCTTATGCCATAGGTCATAAATTTGTTTCACATATTTTGGATAATATTCTACATCTAGTATACTTGCTAACTTTTCTATCTGTTCTAAAAATTGATTTTGATTAAGAATAGTTTTGAAGTCTATACTTTGTGTAGATCTAATAGTATTAAATGCTTCCAACTCTTTTGCAATTTGGCTACTATGATTTAAATCTGTACGTTTCTTTGAAGCAAGTTTTGTAATAGTTTCTATATCGTCTGTTTCTAAATTAATTTTTACAATATCTTTCCACTTTACATCACCATTCCAAAGGGTATCACAACCTGAAAAATATTGTAATGGATGACATCTATAAATTAATTTTTGTTGAGAATCTTCATGATGGTAAAACTCTCCAGCACCAGTAACAAAATCTATCTCTATATCTACTTCACTTTTTGTCCAGTTTGTACTATCCCAATTATTATATAATGCAAATCTTTTTTGTGTAGTATCTGCATTTACATAACCTACTGTATTTGTATCTAAAGTTAGACATCTTGCAAGTAAATTACCCGCACTTCCTTGTACATACACTATACATGCAGTCAACATTTAGATTTTAGTTTGGCTCTGTTATATGAACCTTTACCCTTCTTAGATGCAACGACACGTGGCTTTAGTGTTCTAACCATTCGTGCTATAGGATTTCTTGTTTTAGGTTTACGTTTCATAACATCTTATTTATATACTAGTATAACTTATATGTCAACTAAATATTATATGCTCAGTAAAATAAAAAAACGTTGGCGTGAGTGGCGTGAAAAATGGACAGTGGATCATACTATTGACGTTATAGTAGATATAACATTATTACTAATAGACGTAATTGCTTCGCCAGTGTTAATTGTAGTAAGACTAGTAAGATATGTTTTTGGAGAATGGATTGCAGATCGACTAAAATGGATAGTTAAAGCAATTGTACATTGGTATCAAAGACAACATCCTGTAGTCAAAAGACTAATAGTTATACTTTTTCTTTTAGCACTTCCGTTTTTATTAATTATTCTGTGGAGTTTTAGTAGTATATGGACTATGTATTGGGAAATTACCTGGGGAGACAAATAAGTTTACAAGTCTAACTCTGCTCGCCATCTTATATCAAAATCGTTAGCGACTTCTTTATTTTCCAATTCTTTTAGGTATGCTCTTAGATATTCTCCGCCTACATCACCGTCTTTTATTGCTTGATTAATCATACCTGTAATAATAGATTTTTTACCATCATCATTTATTGTACCACGTAACCCCATAATGAAGTTAAGTGCATTGTCACTATAATCTGTTCTTATATCATAGTTCATATCTATCCGACTTTGGAAATCTTTTTCATCAAATATTTTTTTAAGTAATGTATCCCAACTATCAATTGCAGTTTGTATATCTTCGTTTACATTACGTCTACTCATTAAGTTAGCACAGTCTGTTTCTATTTGTCCTATCTTAGCAGATTGATAACTAGCAAGTGTGGAACTATCTGGACCTTGTGGGATACTTATACCACTTGGATCTAATATAGTTGTTTCTGCTGGCACTGGTGGTGGCCCAGCACTAGCAGGAACAACAACTGTTGTATAAGCACCGCCCATTCCAGCTGCAAATTCTGTTAAATGTGTTTGTAATGTTGTTAGTTCACCTGCATCATACAATGCTTTCATAGCAGTCCTATAATTACTTGCAGGTGTTTCTAATCCAACTGCACCCAGTGAACCTATCATATCAACAAGTGTAATGTTTTCATTAGGGCCTGTGCCACCTAAGAACTTTGCTACTAAACTATCAATATAGTCTCTTCTAACAAAATTTGTTATATTATCTATGGTGGGCAAATCTACTGTAGTTACACGACTTATATAGTTTGCTAATTGTGTAAGATTTTCCATTCTTCCAAGCTCTATTGCTTGAAGTTTTAAACGAAACTCTTCCATACTACTAAAGGTTATTATGTCTTTACTATTTTTAAAAATTTTATCAAAGTCTGTATAGTCACCTAGTTTTTCTAAATCAATATTAGTAACTAATAATGATTGTGCATTTGTAAGTAATGCAGGCACTGTAATCATATCTAGTAATTGTTGTACAAGTACATTGTATTGAGGATCTGCAATATTATATATAGTACTAGGATCTATGCCGACATTTGCCAAAACTTGAGATAAACCTGTCACTGCGACTGCATCTTTTGTATTAAGTGCTTGAATTACTTGTCCAGGATTTCCAAAGTTTGCTATATCTTGTAAATTAAATACAGTCCCTAAATTTGTAATATCCTGTGCTAATAATGTAAAGTTTTCCTGTGATGCTTCTGTTACAAGTGTGCTAACTCCGTTTGTTACTACTGCTTGTAAATCTGGATATCCTTCACCTAGATAATAGGGAAACACACCATCTTCAGGATATTCCAATGAGTCTGCATTAGGCAACTTACCAAATTCTATTCCGTTTCTAAGTTGCAATAAACTTGGTGCTACACGTTTACTACTTGCTACTAAACTATTTGCAATAAAAAAAGTTTGTGCCATTTGTATTGGACTTGTGCCAAACATTAAATTTGCATGGGCACTTATTCTGTCCATACCTAAACCAGCACCTACTGTACTTGTGTATGTAGCAGGTACTGTTCCAGTAAATGCACCAGATCCACTTATGTCACGATTACATAATGTGTCTACTGAGCCTCCAGCCGCTTTTACATCAGCAGTCAATTGAATATGTCCGTTTGCCTCTGCTTTTGTAAGTGCTACGAGTTCTTTTGTGCCTTCTGTTAAACCATTGCCATCTTCTAAGGCACCTGTTGCCATGCTACCCAGATAACTTATTGAACTACTTGAACCGTATGCCATTATGTTATGCCACCTGAGACATTTAATGCAGGATTTGCCAAACCAGAACTAGCAGTAGAACCTACCACTGCAGGTCCTCCTCCTAAACCAGGTCCACCTACTAATACATTAAAAGCACCTGTTACTCTAGGATGAGCACAAGTATCAATATCCATAACTCTATGTACCGGCAACCCTTCAGCAAGAACCGTTAAGGCACCTCCTGTTACAAACGCAACACAATGTATACTACAACCAGGTGCACCACAACAAGGGTGTGGAGTCACAGGACTTGCAAAAGCAGCCAAGGGTCTACCTGCTGCCCATACTGTTGGTCTAGGCACAGTTGTTAGGCCACCTGCGGCATTTGCATCACCTACGCATACTACTGGAAACGTCATACTGTATTTACCTTAATCATTATATGCTATTATAATTTATATGATATATCAAAATCAAACTCTTCTAGTTTAAAAGATTGCATTCTATCTTCTATTTCTTGTTTGGATAAATTAAGTAATCCGTGACAACCACCTTCGACGAGTATGCTTCCACTGTAGTATATCTGTGGGCAAGTTTTGTGCCCACTGATTTTAAGAAATTCTTTAGCTTCTGGATCATTATCAATGTTAATCTCCTCAAACTCAAGTTCATTTTTGTTTAAGTAGTCTTTTGCTGCTACACAAAATCCACATCTATTTTTTGTATATAATGTAATCATCTTAAATAGTCCTCTACACATGCATATGATATACCAGGAGGAGAAACAGCTTTACGATTAAGTCCTTCCAGCATACATTCTTCATAACTTTTAAAGTAGTCTAATCCTTTTCCTTCAACATCTCCGCTAACATCTATACTGACTACTACTAATATATATCCTAAAATTAGAATAATTAATCTCCAAAATAATCCTGTTGCACACCTTCTCGGTAAAGATCTAGTGTAATACAATGTAAACCACCGTCCCAGAAATACCTATGACGCCATGGAACATAAACTGGTTCTACATTGTGTTTTTTTAAAAAACTATTTACCTGTTCGTTATTTGGATTTGATACACAACAATGATGTTCGTCTAGCATCAATACGTTAACATCAAATACTGTTTCTTCTACGTAACCTATCCAATCTTGTAACCATGTTTCTACAAAATGAGTAAACTCATCATTATCTTCCTCACCAGCAAGCCACCACTTTCCTGAATTCTTTTCTTTCAATTTAAGAAATTCATGTACCCTAGTCCAACTCTGATCCGGAAGATAACAAACGTCCCATCCTGGAAACGTTTCAGAATATGTTTGTACGTCTGTTAAACTTAATATTGCACCAGGTTTAATTGGGTGAAAATTTCCGTCGGAATGTCCATCCATAGGTGCTCTTATAATTTCAAATTTATCAAATATAGGATGTAAATTTCTTAGTCCAAAGTCAGTTAAATCCTTTGGTAACTCATTATCCATATGAAGTGTTGATCCAATATATAATCTTTTTCCTATCATAAAACAATTTGCACTAGATAACATAGTGTAACTAAAATTTAACAACTCTTGCCAAACAAAATCATTGAAAAAATTTTTGTTAGTACTATTTTTCTTATAATCTTCCCAACTTGGATAATCACTTCCTGCTATTATATTATAACTGTTCTCTGTAAATATTAAAGGATATTCTATTCGTTGTTGAAATGTATCTACTCCGCCATACTCCTGCAGTTTAATAGGAATCTGTTGGTGATCATTATTATATGCAAAGCAACTATTACCTAAAACCAATTGGTCGTCTCTTGGTTGGAGTGGTCCACGTGGATAGGTTTGAGGATCATCTAAAAAACGTTGTTTAGGATCCATATCTGGTTGTATAACCTTTACTCCAAAATCCTGTAATATTTCTTTATACCCGTTTAAGTCTTCTAATGTCTCTTCACATATACGTTTTAATGGATCACCAGCCTTATCAGGTATTCCATTAAAGAATTCAGGTGCATAGTTATTGCCTAACATACACACTCGAAGTGGATCCCATTTATTCCATATATTATATTTCATTGAAGTAACTCTGTTGTACACCTTCTCTATATAAGTCTAGAGTAATACAATGTAAACCGCCATCCCAGAAATACCTATGACGCCACGGAACATACACCGGCTCTACTTTATGTTTTTTTAAAAATGCGTTTACTTGTTCGTTATGTGGATTTGCTACGCAGCAATGATGTTCGTCTAACATTAACACATTTACGTCAAATACAGTTTCTTCTACATAGCCTACCCAGTCCTGTAACCAAGTTTCTACAAAGTTTGTAAACTCGTCATTGTCTTCTTCTCCTGCCAGCCACCATTTGCCTTGATTTTTATTTTTTATTTCTAAAAATGGTTTTACTTTTCTCCAACTTTGGTCAGGTAGATAACATACGTCCCAACCTGGGAATGTCCTAGAGTATTTTTGTACATCTCGTAAACTTAATATTGCTCCTGGTTTAATAGGATGAAAGTTACCGTCAGTGTGTCCGTCCATAGGAGAAAAATCTATATTAAATTTATCAAATCCAGGCAACCCTGCATAATGTTGTTCAGAATACTTATTTTTATGGTATTCAACATTAGACGTATCTACTTCATCTTTTTCCAAACCTATATATAATCTTTTCCCTATCATAAAAGTTGTAGCACTGCTAAAACCGTGAAGACCATCTGAATAATGTAATAACTCTTCCCAAACAAAATCTGAAAAATAATCTTTATTGTTTATATTTTCTATATACTGTTCATAGGTAGGAAAATCTGCACCTTTTATAAAATTATAACTATCTTTATCTTTATAAAAAGGAATACTTCTTTTAATATCAGAAGAATAGGACACAGGCCCGTATTCCTTTAACTTATCTATAATTGCTGGATGATCACCTTCGTTTACAAAACATGTGTTTGCTAAAACTAATTGGAAATCTCTTGGTTGGAGAGGCCCACGTGGATATCTACTAGGATTATCTATAAAACGTTCAGACCTATCCATATCAGGTTGTATAACTTTGACACCAAAGTCTTGAAGTATCTGTTTAAAACCTTGTAAATCTTCAAGTGTTTCTTCACAGATACGTTTTAATGGATCGCCTGCTTTGTCCGGTATTCCGTTAAAAAACTCTGGCGCATAGTTATTACCAAGCATACAAACCTTAAGTGGATCCCATTTATTCCATATGTTATACTTCATCTGGATAATCCCTATACAAGAAATGATCTAAACTATCTGCATCAACTAGTTTACTAAACCCAATGTGTGTATGCATAGTATCTTTCTTATGCAATACGTGATTCATTGCATCATCTAAATCCTGCATAGATTTAAACTCCATATCAATACGCCACTCGCCTAAGTCCTTACTTCTAAATCCTAGTTTCATTCTTGTAATTCTAAAACTATGTAGTGTAGGAAGTGTAGCAAAGTATTCTGTAATACGTTCTACAAATTCGTTAGCCTTAACACCTTCTGCTAATTCTGCATATATTGTATAAATGTTCATTTATATAAAAATCCTAATCTATAATTTTCTATTTTATCTATTGCTGTTTCAGGTCTATTTACAAATTTATAACCTGCATCCTTATGACTTGAAATAAACTCTTCTGTGCTATCTTTCCAAACAGGAATAATAGTCTGTGCTTTATCTAACCCGTACCAATCACCTGCTAAGTTCCCCAGCCTTAAATGTACTTCTATTATTTTACTATCTTTAAACTCAATATTCAAGACTTTTACATCTTTTAATTTATCTAACATACTAGGTAATTCTATATTAGGCGGTTCTATTCTATCCCATCTAGTAAAATGTGTTAAGTCATCACTATTATTATAACCTTGTGTGGCGTGTATGGGTTTCCAACCATTTTTCCATATATAATCTACACTGTAGTGTGGCCCATCAAACCATTCAATCCAAAAACTACCAGGATGTTGTTGATTCATTAATTCTCTATCATCAGTATCAAGCCAAACTTTACTTGCACCTAAACCCATACCATATAAATTATATATAGGTCTAATACAATAGTAACCAGCCAGACTAGGTAAAGTAGGACAAGGACCTGCACGATAATCTAAATCTAATGCAAGTTGTAGTTTATTAAATATCCATCTATGTTGTGGATACTTGTTCCAAAGTTCCCAGTCCTCTATTTCGTGGTCCAAATTCGTTAAATCCATCGATACTTCTTTTATAATTTTGTGCTTCACCTAATATAATTATTTTATAACCCTGTTGTTTATAGATTGCACATTCTGTTTTCATACTTTCTATTCCTAATTTAAGTTTAGGATTTTTGTAGTCCCAGGCAAATTGTAATGCTTCTACTGTATGTTTATTAATCTTATACATCATACTCCAGGCTACTAATCTATTTTGATCATAGTAACCTATAATATCATTTTGTTTTGCAGTAAATTCTTCTGGATAAATTGGCCATACACTTTTAAACTTTTTATAATCTGCATACTGTTGATAAATTTCTAACATTCGTTCTACAGGAACTTTTTCATAATCTTTAAAAAGTTTATAGTCTGTAACTGATGCTTTGTAATTTGTTTCAGACAAATCTATATAACAATATTTTGTCATCTACTATGAACTTCTTTACGATATTGTTCAGTCCAATTTTTATAGTACCCTTTTTCCTCTAAATCAGTACGTGCTTGGGCTAACTTATTGCGAGCTTGAACTAACAACAAACACTGTTCACCAAAGTTCAAATTAAAGCCTTGTACTTGTTCTAGTTCATCTGGATGATCTTCTAAAACAACAATCCAATCCTTTTGCCAGCTACTAGTTAGTTTATCTAATGTATTTGTTAATTGCTCAGGTGTTATATTGTCAGCAGGAAATGCAAAAATATATACGTCTTTTTGATCAAATTCATAATCCATACTTATAAGTTTACTATAGGCATCTATCCAATTACTATATGCAAAAACTTCTACCTTATTTTCAATCCATGCTTGTTTTGCATAAGGACATGCAGGCAGATTGTTAAAAACAGGATTTGGTTTACTTAAAGTATTATTAATCCAATCACTAATTTTTGTTCTTACATCAACCATTTTTTAATTCACCAGTCACTGTAAAAAAGTTTCTGTTCCTTATCCCATAATTCACTGCTAGATGTGGCACTCCTGCTGGTACTTGATAACTATCACCTGCTTGCCAGCCTACCATTATTCTATTATCAACTTGGCAAAATTCTCCCCAATTCCAGTCTTGTAAATGTATGACCCATCTACCCGTATTGCCACTTACACTTTTTACTTTGCTATACCTGTCTATGTGTAAAGGAGATCCTGTTCCAGGAAGTCTTGATTTCACTGCACCAACTATTGTATTAACGATGAATCCAAATTTATTTTCTAGTGTATCTAAACCAAAAATAGACACAGTTTCATCAAGTGAAGGATACCATACTGTATTCTCCATTGCTTCACCAACAAATCCAACATCAGTATAAACATTAGACCTATTGGTATATTTTACTGTTTGCGATTCCTGATTATCAATTATGTTTTCTATAATATCCATATTGAAGTCTACTGTTATATCCCCTTTATCAAATTTGATATCCTCAAACTTGTATTTGTTTAGGGTCATGCCAATAGACTGTTCAATCACATTTTCATTCTTATTAAGAATGTGATCGCTATCTTTTTTCATAGATTGCCTCTTATTTTATAAAGTAAATCCTTGGAATGTATCTTTTTCGACATCTTGTTTTGTGCCACCAATAATGTAACTTGATATTTCTGTTTCTTGTGGTGCTACTTGCACTTCACCACCAGCAATCCACTTACTAGTCCATGGTAAAGGATTTGCTTGAGGTACACTATATGGACTTTTTAAACCTACTGCATTCATACGTTTGTTTGCAATCCATTCTATATATTGATCTAATAATGCTTTGTTTAATCCAATCATTGAACCGTCTTTAAACAAATAGTCTGCCCAAGCCTTTTCCTGATCAACTGCATCTACAAACATTTGTACACATTCTTCACGTGTTTCTTCTGCTATCTTTGCAAAGTCTTTATCATCTTTAGGCAGTAACTTTAGTAACTGTTGTGTAGAACCTAAGTGTACATTTTCGTCACGAGCAATAAACTTAATAATCTTAGCATTGCCTTCCATCTTCTTAAGTTCAGCGAACGCCCAACTACATGCAAAACTAACATAGAAACGTACACCTTCTAATATGTTTACACTCATTAATGTTTTCCATAATAGTGTTTTAAGTTCATACAAATCAATCTTAATCTTTTTACCGTTAACTGTATGGGTGCCCACACCTAGTAAATTGTAGTATGCAGACTTTTCAATTAGCTCATCATAACATTCTGTAATACTATCTGCACAGTCTACTATCTCTTTAATGTCCATCATCTCATCAAAGATTTTACTTGGATCACTATAAACATTACGAATGATATGTGTATAACTGCGACTGTGGATTGTCTCACTAAATGTCCATGTTGTAATCCAGTTCTCTAGTTCTGGTAAACTAGTAATAGGATTAAATGCTTCTGCTGGTGCTCTACCTTGTACACTATCTAAAAGTATTTGTCTTTTTAGATTACTTGTAAACACATGTCTTTCATTATCACTTAGCTCTTTAAAGTCTTTTGCATCTTTAAGTATATCTACTTCTTCAGGACGCCAAAAGAAACCTAACTGTTTGTCAGTTAGTTTATCAAAGGCACGATACTTAATTGTATCATATCTTTGCATTCCTAGTTCTCCGTCAAAGAATGCCATTTTTTCTGTGTGATTAAATTTTTGTGTATTAAGTACTGCCATTGTCTCTCTCTATATTGTACATGCTTCGCAATCTTCCTCAACCATTTCACCTTGAGGAAGTTCTAAGTTGATAGTGTCAACACGTTCACTCATGTCGTCTCCACTACCATCATATGTGTTAAAATAATATAATTGTTTGGTACCATATTTATATGCCATTAATAAATGCTGTAACATGGTACTCATTGGAATCTTCTCTTCTTCGAAATGTTGTGGATTATAACTGGTGTTTACACTAATGCCTTGATCTATATACTTTTGTAGTACTGCCATAATCTTCAAGTAACCTTCTGGAGACTTTTGATCCCATAGTAATTCATATTTGTTTTTGTATCTGTGAAAGCCCGGTACTACTTGTTTCAATACACCGTCTTTACTTTGTTTTACACTCACAAATGCACGTGGTGGTTCAATGCCATTTGTTGCATTACTTATCTGTGCAGATGTTTCACTAGGCATAAGTGCCATTAATGTACTATTGCGTATACCAGTTTCATTCAACTGTTTGCGTAAACCTGTCCAATCCATGCGTTCTTGATGTTTTACTAAATCATCCACATCTTTTTTGTATGTTTGATTAGGAGTTATGCCATCACCATATTTTGTCTCATCTGTGCCAGGACATGCTCCTTGTTCAACTGCTAGGTCTGCACTTGCTTTTATAAGATAGTAACTCCATGCTTCTGCATATTCATCTATTAGATCTAAATTAGGATCACTATAGTTTGTGTCATTCTTTGCTAGAAAATAAGCAAGGTTGATAATACCAATACCTAAAGGTCTACGTTTCATAGTGCTCATTTCAGCAGCCTTGACTGGATAGTTTTGATAAGTTAATAATGCATCTAATCCACGTACTGCTAATTCACAAGGCTTTTTAAAATCTTCTGGCTTACGAATATTACCCCAGTTCACTGCACTTAGAGTACATAAAGCAATTTCACCTTCTTCATCATTAAAATCATTTAATGGCTTAGTAGGTAAATCTATTTCACAACACAAATTACTCTGCTTAATAGGAGCAACGTCTGTTTTAAAACTACTATGTTCATTTGCATGGTCAACATTCTGTAAGTAAATACGTCCTGTATTTTTACGTTCTTCCATAAAACTTGCAAACAACTGGCTCGCTGGTATAGTCTTTTTACGTATACTTGTCTTACGTTCTGCGGCTTCATACAACTCTTTAAACTTGTCTTGATCTTGAAAGAAAGCATCATATAATCCAGGCACATCATGTGGACTAAACAATGTAATGTTACCACCACTAATTAATCTTTCATAGAATAATTTACTAAACTGTACACCATAATCCATGTGTCTTACACGATTATCTTCTGTACCTTTATTATTCTTTAGCACCAGTAAGTCTTCAACCTCAAAGTGCCAAATAGGATAATACAACGTAGCGGCTCCATTTCGCACACCTCCTTGACTGCAGGATCTAGTGGCGGACTGGAACATTTTGTAGAACGGGATGACTCCCGTGTGGTACGCATCTCCGTTTCGTATGGGAGATCCGAGTGCCCTAATACTTCCAGCTCCGATCCCGATACCTGCTTTTTGGGATACATACTTAACGATACTGCTAGTAGTAGCATTAATACTGTCCAAACTATCTGCAGTTTCAATGAGTACACAGGACGAAAACTGCCTCTGCGGCGTTCTAACGCCAGCCATAACAGGAGTAGGCAAACTAATATCAAAGGTAGATATTGCATCATAATAATCCTTAACAAACTGCATACGTATTTCTTTGTTATAATGTGCAAACAATGTTGCAGCAATTAATGCATATGCCATTTGTGGTGTTTCATATATTTCATTTGTTACACGATTTTTTACAAGGTATTTACCTCTAAACTGTTCCATAGCAGCATATGTAAGTTCTTCATCTCTGTCGTGTTTAATAAAATCGTTGATAGTACTCCATTCTTCTTCGTCATAACTATCTAATAATTCTCGATCGTAAAAGCCAATCTTTACATTACGATCTACTAATTTTTTAATATGCCATGGTTCGAATTGTCCATAAACCATCTTACGTAAATGATAGTTTATAAGTCTACCACCAACAAATTGATAGCCTGGAGTTTCTTCACTAATTAAGTCTGCTGCACTTTTAATAAGTGTTTCCTGTATATCTACACTAGGAATACCATCGTAAAATTGTACATTACTACGAAGCTCAACTTCACTAGCACTAACACCTGTAATTCCTTCACAGGCATAAAAAACGACCTTGTGTAGTTTATCTAAATCAAGGCCTTCTTTTGTTCCATCTCTTTTTGTAATTTGTATATTGTTCATCTTGAACCCTCTTGAATATTTCTTGTTTGTTATTTACAGACAACAGACTCGTGTAGATAACACATTATTACTAGTATGCTAAAAAGACTAAATTATTATTTTAAAGTTCTTATTGTATATTTGAAACTTGCACTGTTTCCTGTGCTAGTTGTAGCATAGTTAAGTGTAGTAGTATTTGACAGATTTGTCAACGTAAAAGTTACACCTACTGTACCATTATTTTCTTGAAAGTCATCATCTATTACTTGTGCAGTAGCATCATGTGTAATACGAAGCACACCTTGACGCTTTGTACTACCTCGAGTAATTATATAATCTATTTCTATTGCATTTTCTAAACTATTATTATCACTAAATGTAATACCTGTTGTAGTTGCACCTGTATTATCTGCTAGTGTAACAGATCCACCATACTCTCTTGCATAATTTCCTATAGCAAGTTGTTTAGTATCAATAGCGGTACCAACATGATTTACTCTTAGTGCGGTAGATGAAACATTTGCATCTGTTCTTTCAAAGTCATCACTAATACTATTCATGCCAGATTGAGCAAAGTTAATAATATGTGTAATAGGATTTCCAATGCCTAAATTATTGTTAGCACAGTCTCTAAATGTATTAAATGCACTAGTAAGTCCAGGACCATTGTAACCATGTATTGCACTACTGTAAATGTCGTCAAATAAACTATTTGTAACTTTTACACCACGTGGGCCATCTATACTAGGCGCACTTCCACTAATTGTTTCACCTATTTTAAATCCTTTAAAAGCAAAATTAAAATCACAACCACTAAAAGTAATACTGCTCATATCATGATCTGCATTTACTAGGAAATTTGCTTTTGTAAAAGTACAACCCATACAGTGTACATGTTCTGTTTCTCTTGTTGCAGTACTTTCCAGTTTTAGTGCAGTTGCACTATTTTCTGCTGCTCCTGGCACAACTGTTTGATATCCTTGAAATAAACAATGATTAAATGTAACATTCTGTGCTTGGTTTACTACAAAACAATCAACAGTATCAACACTTGCATAAAATGTCATGCCACTTATGTGAACATCACCTGGTAAACTTGCACCACTTGTACCTATGCTACCGTCTATTTGTTGTAGTGCATCTGCAGTCATTGCAACACAATCAGGGCTTGCACTTGTACCTTTTATAATACTACTATCGTGTCCTTCACCTACAAGCATTGCGTAAGTAGGAATCTTAATTATATCTGTTACTATATAAGTACCTGCAGGAAAATATAATGCTCTGCGAATTTCTGTATTTGTTGCACGACTAAAAAGTTGAAATAACGCTCTATTAATGGCTGCAGTATCGTCAGTACTACCATCACCAGTAGCACCAAAATCTTTAACACTTGCAAAGTCATCAAACTTTTGTTGCATAGTACGTGTAACTGGATCATTAGCAGATACACCTGTTGTAGCATTGTAACCTGATGCTGCACCTTTGTATGTGTACGTATCAGCAGTGTCTAGTAAATCACTATTTGCAGTAAGTAATTCTATATTTTCTATTTGAGGAGCGTCAGATCCTCCATTACCAATATAAAGTCTTCTTGTATCTACTGCTAGTCCTAACTCACCTACTGCTAACTGTGGTAAGTTTTCTGCAACACCCCTACGGTGCTGAATTCTCGAGATTTGTACAATTGCCACTGTTTATACTCCTAATTCTATAGTGTATTTATCCAGCTTGAGCCTACATTTATTGCGCCATATCAAGCCAAGGATCTTCATTCTTTTCCCACTTAAGGTTTGTGCCCATTCCTCCGTCCGATTCTTGGTTATTATGTACTCTCTTTCTTTCCAATTCTAAATATTCTTGATCAGTGTTTAAACTTAAAAATTGTGTAAACATATTATCGTGATTTAAGTCAATTGTACAAGTGCCATTGAATCCAAAATAATTTGTAATATGTTCATCATTGTCAATTGTAATTATTTTAAGTTTTTTATGGTAAAAGGTATTATTCACCTCTAGTCCATCAAATTTTATTTTTGTAACTTGGACATACATATCTTCAATGATGTCGCCATCTTTTACAATTGTATGTATCCTGTGGTTTTTTCCTGATGTAATTATTTTAATTTTTGTAGGCAACTCTATTAATGAACTATAATAAGGATTTAGGTAGTCTATATCCTTTACAGTTTTTCCATTATCTATCTGAAGTTTAAAATAATCGTTACGACAACTTCCAAATTTAAACTCTATTTCTAATCTACATGAATTAAACTTCATTATTCATCATCTTTTCTAGTAAGAAATGATTATTAAGTTGATCTCCTACAATATATCCAAGTTTTTTACTAAGATCAACTAATTCTCTTGTCCAGCGAGCACGTTTTTCAGGTGTACTACCTACAGCAGGATTTTCCCAACCTTGGGGATGATGTGTAGTACGAACTAAACCTAAATTTTCCCAATTTTTTTCTAACCAGGTATTAGGAAATATACCTAGAGTGCCTCCCCATTGCAACGTAATATCCTTTTTATATTCTGTATGTGTACGCAACCAATTCTTTATAAATTCTATTTCATCGTCTGTTTCATCAATCCAACCTACGATATTAAGTAGACTCAAACGAATACTATATTTTTTTGCATATGCTAAATGGATGTCTATGGCTTCATTACTAAACTTTTTTCCTAAAGCATAGCGAATCCTTTGATTTATATTTTCGATTCCTACAATAAGATTGTATCCACCACTTTCTTTAATTAATTGCCATGTTCGTTCAGATGTTGAATTGTGTTCTCTGAAAATATAGTATCCAGACCAAGTAAACTTCTCTTTAGGATTTGCATTATTCCATTCAGCAATCTGTGTAATAAATTGCTCAAATTCTTTCTGATTACCATTTGTGAGACTATCTTGAAACTTAAAATTTCTTATTCCATATTTTTTGTATTGGGCAATCATTTCATCAACAATATCATCAGCAGTTCGCCATGTAAAACTTGGCCAATTTGCTATGTAATCACAAAATTTACACCTTCTGACACAACCTCTACTCCCAATTATAGGTAAAGCAGGAATACGATAAAGGTCCATATTGTATTGACTGTAATCTGGCATTGGAAACTTACGCATTTCTTCTAAGGTAAACTCACGCCATTCTAAACTATTAATTCCGTAATAATCTCTACGTCCTTTTAAAAATTCATAAAGACTGTGTTCTGCATCGCCTCGTATATGATAATCTACAAACCCTACATCCTTTAGTGTATCAACAAATTCACTGGGTCCTGTAAATGTAGGTAAACATCCTGGTCCGCCAATTAATACAACTACAGTTGGGTCTATCTTTTTTACAAACCAAGTAAGCCATTTTGCACTTATTTGGTTAACATAACTAATTAAACTTATACCTACAAATTTAGGTTTAAAGCTCATGAGTTGAGTTGCCATATTATAAAATATTGCATAAAGGTCGTCTGTTATTTCTGGTGCTAGGTATTCGTCATACATAAATGTCATAAAGTCTGCACTTAAAGTATGGTCATTTATATAGTTTACAACTTCATTATTTGCATCAGCTGCTAAACAACTAAACCCTGCTTTTTCTACGATAGGTTTTAGTACTGCAGGAGCCATAAGTGGCAACCCAGTTTCAGTATAAGGCACTGTGGTTATTACAACATCATATGAAATGTTATTGGGATTTTCAAAACATTTAAACTTCATAGTATTGAGATACCTTAGCAAACCAGATGTTACTATAGTGATCGAATGCTTTGCCTTCTAATATCCATTCCTGATATTGATAGTCCTTACTACACATTAATATAACACCTTTGTTTATTTTTGTATCAAACATGTTATTATGTGCATGTGCGTAAGCACATAGTTGTAAGAAGTAATCTTCAATCCAATCTGTACGTTTAGGTTTATTAGTTTGCTTAAAATCCATTATAGCAGGAACACCATTATATAAACCAACTAAATCCGTTGTGCCTGCATAAAGTCCACTGTAATATAATGGAACTTCTGTACCCCAATATTCATCTGCATTTTTTAAACCATGTTCTAGTATAAGACTTGCCATACGATGACTTTGTTGACTATAAGGATTAGTGCCAGGCTCTCCCATAATTCCAGACTCTACATAATCTTCAAGCCACTTATGCATACGTGTACCTCTGCCTGCTGCTTCAGTCACAATCTCTTGTGCTTTTGCTTCACCTACACGTTTCTTCCAATTACGTAATGCTTGTTTCTTTTCTTCGGATTTTGTTTTATCTAGGATTGTTGTAACACTAGGTACTGCTGAACCATCTGGTGTAGCATAATGTCTTTTACCGTCAACAGTTTTTCTCTTTATAGGAGTATAGTCATATTTGTTTGTAATCATAATGTATTATAACATAGAAAATAATAAGTTTCAATATCTACTTTTTGTAACTTACGTCTATGTTTACTTCTCCTATATGGTTTATTTTTCCACATTGTAATCCACAACGTTGCATTCTATATTGATTTGTCCAACTGTCTTGCAAAACCTCAAACCAAGGCCCATGAACAATATTACTTATACTATTATACTTACAATTCATGTCTTTATCAGTAAACATTTGCATGAAGTTAAGCAAGGTTTGTCTATCTTTTGTTCTTGATGATTCAACACCATATAATCTATCTGCTAACCATGCACAAGGCCATACAATACCATTCATATCAATATATAGATTGTTGGCATGCATGTGAAAACAAGTTATTTCTGTATTCATTACATAAGTTGGTATATCTATATTAGCAAAAGCATTCATTGCATTGTTAATATATCTGGTATCTGTTGGTGGATATAACGTATATTCTTTTTTACCTTGTTTGTTAAGAACATCTAAACTATCTACTAATACATGAGATTTATTTAAAAATCTACTTGTTTTTTTAACATTGAAACTATTAAAACCTAATTCTTTACTAACTTGCCTTGCAGTTTCTACTTGATGTTGATTATGTCTAAAAACTATAAAATCCCATTCTGCAATACCACCTTCATTAATAAATGCAGTTGCATTTTCAATTACAGTACTAAACTTTACATGCCTTCTATATATATGATTTGTATCTTCTAATCCATCTATTCCAAATGCTATAAAATTAACAATTTTTGCTAGATTTTTATATAGAATTGATTTTCGTAGTCCGCCATTGGTATGAATACCTAATTTAATATTTGGATTACAGTCTCTTATGTATTCACAAATAGGTAAAATATCTGGTGCAGTCATTGGATCTCCATATGTACCACACAAATAAAATACTTTTAGATGTTGTAAAACTTCTAACGGAAAACAATGTATAAACTCACTGTAAGAATAACTAGTCAAAGGCAAATCTTCAACTGTTTTGCCTCCAAAAACATTTCTTGGACATTGAGGACAAGCGGCATTACATAGAGAACTTATTTCTAATTCAACACCAGTAAGATTTTTCCAAAGATAACGCATTATTTTATTTTAACACTATATGTTTGAAAAGTATATATTTTATTTTACCAGGTAATATACCAATAAAAATATGTTCCTGAACTACTCTTGCGAGCAATGGTATACCCTTTGCTTTCGAAATGTGCAATAACCTCATTCATTTGTTCTGTCTTAACAGTATCTGTGATTGTTCCTTGATATGCTTTGTAATAATTTTGACCGTCTGTATCGTTGTCAGTCATTGGAGAACCAGTAATAGTTGTTCCCTGAATAGTAACTGTACTTGTATCACTGATAGTAGCAGCAAAAGTATTACTAGCAATTGCATCTAAAACTGCTACTTCCATAATTGCTATCTGTTGTACAAGTGTATTGTTACCTTGTGCTCTTTCTCTTGCTTGTGAGCCTGTAGGAAAAACTGCCATTAGTTTCCACCTTTAAACTTTTTAAATTTTATTCTTTGTATAATTTTACGAATTTCATCTGTGTTAGTTGTGCGTTTGTTTGCGTACTTACCTATAATAGCATCTGTACTCATACCAGCATCTATATCTTTTTCTATCTTGTCTTCCATGCCTTCAGTAATATCTTCTTTTGCTAACTTAGTTGCAGTTGCATACATTACTGCTTTAGCTTCATCACCGTAACGATCTTTAAAATCACCTTTGGCTTTCTTCATACCTTTAACAATACGTTCTTTTTCTTTTTCTTCACCTTTTGTTAAAGATCTTTCTTTCATTTTCTTTTTGCTTGGCTTGTATCCACTTGCAAAAGCCGCCTTACGTTGTGCATCACTTGCAAAACCTTCAGTTGCATTGCTACCCATTCTTTTACCTTGTGTAGCACTTGTGTTTGCAGGAAACTTTCCTTCAACTTCAGCTTCTAATTTTTTGTAGTACTTGTTAGAAATCATGTCACGTAGTTTTTGTTGTTCAGGCATGA
>Ga0255773_10000810_pt1 | contig 32746 bp, 48 predicted proteins | sample 011ome_17_FD_179971 | JGI IMG/M metagenome (GOLD analysis project Ga0255773, IMG submission 179971) | Coastal salt marsh microbial communities from the Groves Creek Marsh, Skidaway Island, Georgia - 011502XT metaG (version 2) | ecosystem: Environmental > Aquatic > Marine > Intertidal zone >... | reverse complement strand
GGTTATTCGCGACCACAGTTTTTTTTTAGCGACAGTCCAAATCTAATAGGGTAATAAACGCACTGTATGGCTACACAAAGAGAAGTTGCAGACCATTTGGATTTATCAGTCAAAAGAGTCTCAGAACTAATTAGAGATGGTATCTTTCCCTCAAAACAGGGTAGAAGTCCTCTAAATATTGATGTTTGCAGAGTTGCATACATCTCGTACCTTAGAAAGCTAGGCGGTTATCACAAAAGAAGTGGTACTGGTGATATTGCAGAAGAAAAAACTAAACTAACTGCTGCTCAAGCTAGAAAAGCAGAGTTGGAAGTAGAGGAATTAGAAGGCAACCTAATACCAGCACAATTAGTTGAAGATACTTGGGTTGACTATGTAGCTAATGCAAGAGCAAAGCTATTAGGACTACCTTCAAGAATTGCACATCAGGTTATAACTGTAGATAAATATGCAGAAGCAGAATTAATTATAAAAGAACAAGTGCATGAAGCACTAAACGAGTTAGCTCAAAATGGAATACCTCAAAAATATAGAAAAGGTGATACAGGAGACGAATCAGACATGGACTCCACCACCCAATCTGAAGATTAGTAGCTGGTCAGATAACTACAGGCGATTATCTCCTGAATCTTCAGCAGAAGCAGGTGCATGGAGAACTGATAGAGCACCTTATCAAAGAGAGATAATGGATTCTTTTAATGACCCTGATATTCAAAGAATAGTATTTATGAAATCTGCTCAAGTTGGTGCTACTGAGATTTTGTTAAATGTAATTGGTTACTACATAGACCAAGACCCAGCTCCAATGCTAATCATGCAACCAACTCTACAAATGGCTCAAGCATTTAGTAAAGATAGACTTGCTACTATGATTAGAGATTCAGAGAAGATAAGAGATTGTGTAAAAGACCCAAGAAGTCGTGATTCAGGTAATACAGTTTTATCTAAAAAGTTTGCAGGTGGTAATCTAAACATTGTTGGTTCTAATTCTGCATCAGGACTTGCATCAAGACCGATTAGAATTGTATTAGCTGATGAGGTTGATAGATACGAACAATCAGCAGGAGCAGAAGGTGACCCAATATCACTAGCGACTAAAAGAACAACCACTTTTTGGAATAAAAAGATATATATGTGTTCTACTCCTACAATTAAAGGACTATCAAGAATAGAAACTGCTTTTGAAGAATCAGATAAACGTTATTATCATGTTCCTTGTCCTGAATGTAATGAGAGCCAAGTCCTTAAATGGAAAAATGTAGTTTGGGATGAAGATAAACCTGAGACAGCTTCTTATGCTTGCGAACATTGTGGCTCAGTCATAGATGAATCAAAAAAACAATGGATGTTAAAACATGGTGAATGGATTGCATCAGCTCCTAAGTCAAATACAGCAGGATTCCATATATCAGAACTATATTCAGTTTGGTCTACTTGGGCAGATATGGCTAAATCATTTCTTGAAGCTAAAAAGAATCCTGAGATGTTAAAGACTTGGATTAATACTGCTCTTGGTGAATCTTGGGAAGAACAAGGTGAAGCTGTTGAATATGAAACATTACTAGAAAGAAGATTAAATTATGATTACACAACAATCCCTGAAGATGTTTTAGTTTTAACTGCTGGTGTTGATACACAAAAAGACAGATTAGAATTACAGTTAGTTGGTTGGGGTAAAAACTATGAAGCATGGGTGTGTGATTACAAGATATTTTGGGGTGACCCAAATGCTATGAATGTTTGGAATGATTTAGATGCTTACTTAAAGAAAAGATTTAAAACTGAATCTGAAAGATTGATACCTATATCGTGTTGCACGATTGACTCAGGTGGTCATCATACCAATATGGTTTATCAATTTACCAAACCACGACAAGCTAGAAGAATCTTTGCAATCAAAGGTTTATCTCAAGCTGGTAAACCAATAGCAAATAGACCTACATTTGTTGGAAAAAACAAAGCTGTTCTTTATGGTGTTGGTTCTGATAGTGCAAAAGAAGCTATTTTTGCTAGATTATCTACTGAAACTGAAAATACTACTTTGCATTTCTGCTCTGACTTAGATGAAGAATACTTTAAGCAGCTTACAGCAGAAAAAAGAATCACAAAGTTTGTAAGAGGTAGGAAAACGCTAGTTTGGAAGCAGGTAAGACCAAGAAACGAAGCATTAGATACATTGGTTTATAACTTTGCTGCTATCTATATCTTGAATCCTAACTATGATTCTATTGAGAATAAAATACTTACCCAAGAGTCAAAACCTAAAGAAAAAGCACAAAATAGACCACAAAGAGGTATAAATAGAGGTAATTTCGCTACTTCTTGGAAATAATTGCACTTTTTTTACTTATTTTATATACATTTATATATTTATATGTGTATAATATGCTTATGTTAAACAAAAAGGAGTCAAACATGAATTACAAACAAGCAAAAAAACTTTACAGAAATGATTTAACTTTTGATTTATATGAATGGGTTGAAACTAAAGCTAAGACTGACGAGGGTATGAATAAAAATCATAAATTATTATTTCATATCAGCAATCCAAATGGTGTAACGCAACAGTTACCTAAATTTTCTGATTTTTATTCCCAAGATGGCAAGACTTTTAATCAAATAGCTTTTGTATGGGGTCAGTTAGATAATTTTCATGCCAAGCAAATTAGAAAGGCATATCTTTCAAGAAAAAGACCAACAATGCAAATGATAGATATTTATATAAGCTCTGCAAAAGAAGATATAAAAAAAGCATGGGATTTTATTAATGAAAAAAATTTAGCAGGTGCGACAAAAAAATCAGCATAATCCCACCAAAATCACCAAAGGCTCTTAATTGAGCCTTTTTTATTTTTTCCCTTTTTAATATTGACAAGAGCCTAATGCACATTAGTGTTAGATGTAGATATATCTAAAACATTTATGAGGTTTTTGCTTGAGCAACAAATTTGATTCAACAAATTATCCACCCCAAGTTCCTACTGAACTTCAGTTGGGAGACTATTGGGCATGGAAAAGAGAAGATTTAGCTAACGATTATCCTGTAGCAGACTATTCACTATCTTATGAATTTAATTTAGTTGATGGTGCTACAGCTTCTAATTTCACTTTGACTGCAACTGAGTCAGGTGACACTTATATAATTGAAGCTAGCAATACATCTTCTTACACAAAAGGTAATTACAACTGGGTATCTTACATAACTAGAAGTTCTGATTCTGCAAGAGTCAAACTAGAAGAAGGTTTTGTAGAAGTCCAAGATAATTATGCAACTACAACTGCTTCAGTTAGAAGTCATGCAAAGATTGTTTTAGATAGCATTGAAGCAGTCATTGAGAACAGAGCAAATATTGACCAATCATCTATGTCTATAGCTGGTAGGTCTTTATCAAGAATGTCTATAGACGAACTATTAACTTTTAGAGATAGATACAAAGCTGAATATCTTAAAGAAGTTAAAATACAAAGAATTAAAAATAAACGTGGGTCAGGAAATACTATCAAAGTTAATTTTGGTAAAGTTGCTGGCTCAACTCCTAAGAGTTACACATAATGGCATGGTATAACAGAATATTAGGTATTAACGAACCTAAGAAAAAGAAAAGACAAGCATATAGAAGAAGCTATACAGGAGCTAACACTGGAAGATTGTTTGCAGATTTTGTTACCACATCTACAAGTGCTGATGCTGAAATAAAAGATAACATAAGAATTCTAAGAGATAGAGCAAGAGAATTAGCAAGAAACGATAGCTATATTGCTAGATACTTAAACCTGATGGTATCTAATGTTATCGGTAAGCATGGCATAAGAGTTAGCTCTAAGGCTAGGAACGATAATGGTTCACTAGACATTGGAGCTAACCTGCTCATTGAACGTGCTTGGAGAGAATGGGGTCAAGTCGGAAGTTGTACAACTAATGGCAGATTATCATTCTTAGATTGTCAAAAAATATTTGTTGAATCGCTATGTAGAGATGGTGAAGTATTAATCAGGAAAATAAAAGATAGCAATTCGCCTTTTGGTTTCCAATTACAGTTTTTAGAAGCAGACCATTTAGATGAAAATAAAAATGATGTTTATAAAGCTACTGGCAACAAAGTTAAAATGGGTGTTGAAGTAGATAAGTATGACAGACCAGTTGCTTATCATTTATATAAAGACCATCCCTACGATAGAGTTTATTTAAGTCAAGCACAACACATTAGAGTACCTGCTGATGAGATTATCCATGCTTACCTACCTACTAGAGCAGAACAAACTAGAGGTGTTTCTTTGGTTGCTACAGCTATGGCTAATGTGAAAATGTTAAATGGTTATTTAGAAGCTGAGATAGTTGCAGCTAGAGTTGGTGCATCTAAGATGGGTTTCTTTACTTCGCCTGACGGAGACGGCTATGTTGGAGATGGAGAATTTGAGGACACATTCAATCCTACAATGAACGCTCAAGCTGGTGTATTTGAACAATTACCTAGTGGTATGGACTTCAAAGCATTTGACCCTACGCATCCAACATCTGCTTTTGATTCTTTTACAACAAGCGTACTTAGAAGTATAGCTTCAGGTTTAAACATTTCATATCACTCGCTTTCCAACGATTTGACCTCAGTCAATTATTCAAGTATCAGGCAAGGTGCTCTTGAGGACAGAAGTATGTATCAGATATATCAACAATTTGTAATTGAGCATTTTGTAAATCCAGTATTCCAATCTTGGTTAGAGATGGCTATATCAACTGGATATATCAATTTACCTATGGGTAAATATGATAAGTTTGCTAGGTCAGTAAATTACATTCCAAGAAGTTTTGCTTGGATTGACCCACTAAAAGAAATGCAAGCTAATGTAATAGGTTTACAAAATGGAACACTTACTTATTCTGATATTTCTGCTTCTTATGGTAGAGATACTGAAGAGTTATTTGAACAACATCAAAAAGAAATAGAACTAGCTAAACAATATGATATTGAATTAGCTTATCAACCATTTGGTCAGAAACTTCCTGTAGAAGCTAAGATACAAGGTGGGGAAGAGGAAGATGATGGCTAGACCAACTGAAGGAATGAAAGTCGAAGCTCAAAAAGGTTTAGACTGGAGAGAGGAGTTTGGTCGTGGTGGTACTAGAGTTGGTGCTGTAAGAGCAAGACAAATAGTAGCTGGTGAAAACCTATCTGATGACACTATAAAAAGAATGTATAGCTTCTTTTCAAGACATGAAGTAGATAAACAAGCAGAAGGTTTTAATGCTGGTGAAGAAGGCTATCCTTCTAATGGCAGAATAGCTTGGGCATTATGGGGTGGAGATGCTGGTTATAAATGGTCAGAAACAAAAGTTAATCAAATGAAAAATGAAGAAGAAAGAGCTATGCCTGATGAATTAAAGATTGGTGATTTTGTAAGTTGGAATAGTGCTGGTGGCAGAGCTAGAGGTAAGATAATAAAAATAGAAAGAGATGGGTCAATTAATATTCCAAATAGTGAATTAACTATTACTGGAACTGAGGATGACCCTGCTGCATTAATACAAGTTTATAGAAGTGGCGAACCTACTGATATTGAAGTAGGACATAAATTTAGCACTTTAAGAAAGATTAATCCCATTAGGGATTTTAACGATTTCAATTCTAACGAATTGGAAAAACATCCTTTATCAACAAATAAAGAGGAGAAATCTATGAATAAAGAAGATAGACATATCCTCAACGTGAATGAGACTGATGATTCTGTAATCATTGAGTTCTCAAAGCACCACGAGGATGAACAAGAAGGTGAAGAAGTAGAAATGCTAGACGAAGTATCTATGGAACATGAAGATGAGGAAAGAAAAGTAATTGATATGCCTATGAAATATAGAACCATTGATTTATCTAAACATTCTTATCTTGATGAAGAAAAAAGAATAGTTCGTGTAGGTGTTTCTTCTGAAGAACCTGTTGAAAGAAGTTTTGGCATGGAAGTGCTAGGACATTCTGCTGAAGATATAAACATGGAGTTTATAAATTCAGGAAGAGCACCATTATTGCTTGACCATGATATGACTAAGCAAATTGGTGTAATTGAAGAATTCAAATTAGATGAGACAGCAAAGAGGACAACTGCTGTAGTTAGATTTGGAAAATCTGCTTTAGCTCGCGAAGTATTTGAAGACGTAAAAGATGGTATTCGTATGAATATATCTGTTGGATATCGAATCGATAAATTAGAACGCTATGAACACAAAGATGAGACTTACTATAAAGCTCAGTGGACTCCTATGGAAGTATCTTCTGTATCAGTTCCAGCAGACCAAAGTAGACTCGTTGGAGTAGGTCGTAGTAAAGATAAACAAAATAAAAACATTGAGGTAAAACTAATGGAAAACGAAAAGAAACAAGATATTAATCTTGACGAAGTTAGAGCTCAAACTGTTGAAGACGCTAAAGCTGAATTCAAAAGAAATTCAAAAGAAATCATAGATTTAGCTGTTAAGCACAACAAAAGAGATTTAGCTGATAAAGCAATTAGTGATGGTATCTCTGTTGCAGAATTTAGAGGAATTTTATTAGAAAACATTTCTAACAATACTCCTTTAGAAACTCCTTCAGAAATTGGCATGACTAAAGAAGAAGTTAGAGAGTTCAGCCTAGTAAGAGCAATCAGAGCTATGGCTAATCCTTCTGACAGAAAAGCACAAGAAGATGCAGCATTTGAATTTGAATGTTCTGCTGAAGCTGCTAGACAATATGGTAAAGATGCTCAAGGCATCATGTTACCTGCTGAAGTTCTAAGAACTTGGAAGCAAAGAGATATTAATTCATCTGATGATTCAACTCTAATCGCTGAAGATTATAGAGGTGGAGACTTCATTGATGTATTAAGAAACAGCTCAAGCGTAATGCAAGCTGGTGCAACAATGCTTAGAGGATTACAAGGTAATGTTGTAATACCTAAGAAAACTGCTGCTGCTAGTGGTGCATGGATAGCTACAGAAGGAACTGCTGCTGCTGAATCAGAATTTACTTCAGGCTCAGTAACAATGTCTCCTAAAGTAGTTGGTGCTTTTACTGATGCTACAAGATTGTTATTACAACAATCATCATTAGATGTTGAGAACTTAATCAGAGATGACCTAACACAATCTATAGCAACTGCTATTGATTTAGGTGCTTTAGCTGGTTCAGGTTCAAGTGGTCAGCCAACAGGTATTGCTAATACTTCAGGTATTAACACTACAACTTTTGCTGCTGCTAACCCAACATGGGCTGAAATTGTAGCTATGGAAAGTGCTGTTGCTAATGACAACGCATTAACTGGTTCTTTAGGTTATATCTGTAGACCTGCTGACTTTGGTACTTTAAAAACAACTGAAAAGGCTACTGGTACTGCTCAGTTTGTTGTTTCTCCTGATAACACTATGAATGGTTATAATGTTGTTAGAAGTAATCAAGTAACAAGTGGTGATTTCTATTTTGGTAACTTTGCAGACTTATTAATTGGTATGTATGGTGGACTAGATATTACTGTTGACCCTTATGCATTATCAACTTCAGGTGGAGTAAGAATTGTTGCTCTACAAACTGTTGATGTTGCTGTAAGACATGCAGTATCTTTCTGTAAATCAAGCGACTAATTAACTGATGCTTAAATGGAATGGCGGTAGCAATACCGCCAACTTAAATATGAAAAAATACAAAATTTTAACAGATACAATGGCTGGTGGTTCTAAAGTTCATGCTGGCGATATAGTTGAATTACCTGAACATGAAGGTCATGCTTTATGTGGATATGGTAAAGCTGAAGTTCATGTAGGTAAGCCTAAAGCTGAAAAACAAGATAGAAGCGTAGGTTTAGAAACTTCAAAAGTAAAAGCTCCTAAGACTAGAGCTAAAAAGTAAATCATGCCTTTAGAGAGTGCATTAGATTTTAACGCCTATGTTGATACAACAACAGGTCATGGTGTTACTGCCACTTTCTTTGAAGTCCAACAATCTTTATGGGATGACTTCCCATTAATAGATACCCTTTTTGATATTGATTCAGGATTCTCTAAGAACATTAATATTATTATTGACCAAGAATATTTCAATATAGAAGGTGGCACTGTTCCTGTTGCTGGTTATCAACCAAGAGCAATAGTCAAAGCATCTGATGTACCCTATATATCTCAACAAGATAAATTAAGAGTTGATGCAATAACAACTGATAAAGGTAATGTTTTAAAACCAACAACTACATTTGTTGTTAAAACAGTTGAACCTGATAATACAGGTTTAGTTTCTTTGGTGTTAGAGGAAGAATAATGTCCCAATTTAGATTAGAAACTGAATTAGATATGGCTGGATATTTAGATATTAATTTTGGTCATGGCGTATCTGCTGTTTATACAAATTCAGGTACTTCTACAACAATTAATATTATTTTAAATAATGAATATGTAGAACAAGAAGAAGGCATTGGTGTTGAAGCATTAAAACCAATAGCCTATTGCAGAACTATAGATGTGCCAAATATTGCATTTGGAAATAGATTAGATGTATCTGCAATTAAAGATACAAATGGTAATACACTCAAAGCAGCACAAAGTTATACTGTTGTTAATATACAAGCAGATAGAACAGGTTTTAGTGCATTAATGTTAGAGGAAATATAATGGCAAATCATGTAAGACAACAAATAAGAGAAAAGTTTGGAACTACTTTAACTGGTTTAACTACAACTGGTTCAAGAGTTTATGAGTCAAGGGTTTATCCATTAGAAACAGTACCAGCATTAGTTATCTATACTAAGTCAGAAACTTCTGAACCAATAGTTATAGGTACTGATAGGGTTATGAGTAGAGAATTGTCAGTAGTGGTAGAAGGATATGCAAAAGCTACTAGTGACTTTGATGATACTATTGATACAATATCAAAAGAAGTTGAAGAAGCAATAGCAGCAGATAGAACTTTAGATGGATTAGCTAAAGATTGCTATTTAGAATCAACAGAAATAGAGTTTAATGGTGAAGGTGAGAAACCACTAGGATATGTGAGTTTAACCTTCTTAACTAATTACTACGTTCAGGAAACCAATCCTGATGTAGCAGTATAGGAGACAATTATGAAAATGATTAGTCCTGATGGAAAAGTTTCTATAAAAGCTCATCCTTCTAAGGTTGAGTCTTTATTGAATATGGGTTGGAAAGAGGAAGCAGTCCATTCGCAAGATAAAATTAAATCTTCTTCTAAGAAAAAGTCGAAAGACGAGGTAGAAAATGGCGACACATAAAGGAAGTGAAGGTACTGTTAAAGTAGGTACTAATGCTGTAGCTGAGATTAGGTCTTATTCTATTGAAGAATCTGCTGATACTTTAGAAGATACTTCAATGGGTGATTCTGCTAGAACGTACAAATCATCATTGACTTCTTTCTCAGGAAGTTTAGATGTATTTTGGGATGAGACTGATACCAGTGGTCAAGGTGCATTAACTATTGGCTCAGAAGTAACTCTAAATGTATATCCTGAGGGAGCTGATAGTGGTGATACTTATTACAGTGGTTCAGCAATTGTTACTGGTGTTTCAAGAAGTGCATCATTTGATGGATTGGTTGAAGCTAGTATTTCAGTACAAGGTACTGGTGCATTAACATCATCAACAGTATAAGACAATGTCAGCAATAGATAACGCAAAGAAACATTTTGCAGAGCAAGATGTAAAAGTAATCGAAGTGCCTGAATGGGGTGATGAGAATAAACCTCTTAAAATATACAGTAAGCCATTGACGTTAGCTGAAACTTCTAAGCTCTATAAAATGAGTAAAGAAGATGATTTAACGATGATGGCTTATGTTCTTATTTACAAAGCACTAGATGAAAATGGAGATAAACTATTTGATTTAGCAGATAAAAATGCTTTATTAAACAGTGTTGATAGAGAGATATTAGTTAGCGTAGCCCAACAAATTATGGGTCAAGAACCTATTGAGGACACGAAAAAAAACTAATAGAGGATAGTAATTTATATATGCAATATGCATTAGCAGAAAAATTGCATAAGACCTTACAAGAATTACAGGAAATTACTATCCAAGAATATCAAGGATGGATAGCTTACTTAGAGTTAGCTGAAGAAAAGAGAAACAATGGCAAATAAAAAGGTAAAGTTTGAATTAACAGCAGTAGATAAGACTAAGGCAGCTTTTGATAAAGTTACTAAAGGATTAAAAACTGTTGGTGGAGCTGCTGCTGGTGTTACTAAAGGTGTAGCTGGTATTGGTATTGCTGCTGGTGCTACTGCAACTGCTTTAGCATTTATGGTAGATAAATCTTTTCAAGCTGTTGATGCTATTGGAAAAACAGCAACTCAAACAGGTATAGCTACTGATACATTGCAAGCATTTCATTTAGCTGCAAGAGAATCAGGAACAACTATAGAAGGTGCTAATACTGCTTTAATTAAATTTGCTAGAAGTATTGGTGATGCTGAAAGAGGTCTTAAAACTCAAGCTGATATATTTAAAAATATTGGCGTAGAACTTAGAACGACTGATGGAAGAATGAGGTCTTTTGATGCAATTCTTGAAGATACTGCAAAAGGTATTATGGAGCTTGGCTCACAATCTGAAAGAGCTTCAGCATTAGCTAATTTATTTGGTAGACAGGGTGTAATTTTAACTGGTGCTATAACTGATTTATCTGAAAATGGAATAAAGAAATTTATAGATAGAGCTAAAGAATTAGGTATTGTTCTAAGTGAAAAAGTAATCAGAAGAACTGAAGAATTTAATGATGCTGTTGGTGTTATTAGAATGCAAATTGGTTCTTTTGTTAATAATATTACAACATCATTTTTGCCAGTATTTGAAAAAATGCGAGAAAGTATAGCAAAGTTTATACAAGATAGTATTGATGAAGCAGGTGGTATGGATGCTTTAGGAGTCAAAATTGCAAATACAGTTATAGAGTTTGTAGCAAAATCAATAGAAAGTTTTGGTCATTTTAGAGATGAGTTTGCATTACTTGTTAATCAAGGTGAAATTAAGCTAAAAGAATTACAAATAGCTTTTGCACAATTTCAAATTAATTTAATGCAAATGAATCCTTTTAAGGATTTTTCTAATGAAATAGCAGCATTACAAGAAGGTATATTTATAGCTGGTGAAGAAATTAGAGTTATAGGAATGAGAACTACTAATTTTGGAAAAGATGCAAAAAAAACAGCAGATACAGTTAGAGAATATAAATTAACAGTTGACGAATTAAGAGATTCTACAGATGGTTTAACTGATAGTAATGGTGAGCTAGGTAACTCTTTTACAAATTTATTATCACCAACAGATAAATTCTTAGAACAGCTTAATGATGTTAATACAACAATAGAAAATGCAGCAGTTAAGTCTATGAAAAAAATGGAAGATACTATTTTAGATGGTATTAAGACTGGAAAACTTGCATTTGAAGATTTTGCTAATTTTGTTGTTGAACAATTAATGAGAATTGCTATCCAACAAATGATAATTAAACCTATAGCAACAAAAATATTTGGTTCTTTACCTTCTTTTGATGGTGGTGGTTATACAGGCATGGGTATAAGAGCAGGTGGTATAGATGGTAAAGGTGGTAGTTTAGCTGTTGTTCATCCTAATGAAACTGTTATTGACCATACTAAAGGTCAAGCTATTCAATCAGCACCTACAGTCAACTTTAATATATCAACAGTAGATGCTGCTGGATTTGACCAGTTACTAGCATCAAGAAAAGGATTGATAACATCAATCATAAACAATGCCATGAATAATCAAGGCAAGATGGGAGTGGTATAATGTCAGGACAATTTCCAACATCTCCTAATTTTAGAAGTTTAAATTTTAAAGATAATAGACCTACATTATTGAATCAGACTTTATCAGGTAAAAAACAAGTCAGACAAATAGGTAGTCAATATTTTTCTTTTACAGTGCAAATGCCACCTTTACAACAAGAAAAGGCTCAAGAAGTATTTGCATTTTTACAAAAACAAAAAGGTTCTTTTGAGGACTTTACTATAGTCGCACCACTAGATAATTTAGGTGCTGGTAAAGCAGAAACAGATATACAAGTAGTTGGAGCTCATACATCAGGAGATGCTTCTATTGCTTTAGATGGCTTCTCAGCTAGTCAGACAGGTGCTTTAAAAGCTGGTGATTTAATTAAGTTTGCCAATCATAGTAAAGTCTATATGGTTCAATCAGATATTGATTCTGATGGTAGTGGAGCATTAACTGTTCTAATATCACCAAATCTAGTAGCATCTCTAGCAGATAATGAAGCTGTTACTGTAAATAAACCTAGTTTCACTGTTTATCTTGAAAATAATGAGATTATGTATTCAACAGATGCTAGTGGTTTTTATAGTATTTCATTTGATGTTAGAGAGGTTATAACCTAATGCCTAGAAGTTTATCATCTGCTTTACAAACCCAAGTATCATCAACAGCAACTAAGACAGCTTTCTTGGTTGAATTAAATTTATCATCTACTATTAGATTAACTGATTGGTACACTAATCTTAGTTATGATTCTAATAGCTATGAAGCTGGTGGTTCTTTTTTAACAGTTGATTCAACAACTGAAACAGGTCAATTACAAGTAGATGAAATAAATCTAGGATTTTCAAATATTACTGACCAAGTTAGGTCTTTAGTACAAGATGGTGCATTTACAGATAAGACAGTAGAGATTTACATAGCTTATTTTAATTCAGATGAAACTATTGTAGGTGCAATAAATTATTTTACAGGGCAAATAAGAAATGTAGCAATACAAGAAAACATTAATGATTCAACTTTAAGCATGACTGTTGCTTCACATTGGGCAAACTGGAATTTAACTAAAGGCAGACATTTTTCTGATGAATCACAACAATCATTTAGCTCAGGTGATAAGGGTATGGAATTTGCTACACAAACTAAGTCAGATGTTAGGTGGGGAATGTAAATGGGAAATCCATTCGTAACATTTTTCAATTGGGTAGTAACTACTTGGAAAGCTGCTGATACTTTAGGTAAAATAAACATGGTTCTTACTGCTGCAACTCTTGCAGTAGGTGTTAAAGGGTTTATGCAAGCAAGACAAATGCTTGCTAAAGGTCAGGATATCTTAGCTAACAAAACCTCTGCTGGTGGAAAAATTCCTGTTATCTATGGAACTAGAAGAGTTGGTGCTCAGATTATCTATATGGATGTATCTGCAAATGATTCAAGAGATTTATATGTGGTCTATGCTTTATCGGTTGGTGAATGTGATGAAATACTAGGAAGAACTATTGAGCTAGATGGTAATCCTTTAACTGATTCTGCTAGATTTAGAGATGGTGGTTATATAGGCTCAGATAAAATATCTTCAGGAGCAGGTTCATTAAATACAGTTTCACAAAATGGTACTGGTATTGATGCTGGTGCTGGTCAATTTGGTACAAGTCCTACATCAAAATATAGATATGTTATGAACCTACATCATGGAGCTGCATCACAAACAGCAGACCCAATGTTGGTTGCATCTATGCCCAATTGGACTTCAGCACATAGATTAGATGGTATTTGTTATATAGCTGCTCATTATGGTTATGATAAGGAAGGTATTTGGTCAGGAGTTCCACAATTAACAGTACAAGTAAGAGGTAAAAAGGTATTTGACCCAAGAGATTCAGGTCAAACATTTGGAACTGTATCTACTTATGAATATTCAGATAATCCAGCTTTATGTTTCTTAGATTACATTACTAATAATGAATATGGTAAAGGTCTAACACAATCACAAATTAATATGTCTACTTTTAGCTCTGCTGCTAACGTTTGTGATATTTTAGTTGACCAGCCTTATTTTAATGGAACAGCACAATCACTTACTTGGAGTGGTACTGCTGGTGATGATTTTATAACTATTAGTGGTACTGATGCTAATTTGAACTGGTGGCAAAATAAAATAGGTGAGCAAATATATATTTATGATGCTAATGGTGATGGTGTTATAGATGGAGCAGACATAAAGGAAATACAAAGAAATGAATTTTATGATTCTAATGAAGAATATATTGTTTATATCAATGACACATTAGATTCAACTTATTCATCACAAACAGGCTCATCTTTATTGAAAGTAAAAAGATTTCATTGCAATGGTTATTTAGATACTAATAAAAATGTAATGGAAAATGCTAAAGAACTTCTTGCTAATATGAGAGGTATTTTTCTTTATATTAATGGTCAATACGAATTATCAATAGAAGATACAGGCACTTCTTCATTTAGTATTAATGATAATCACATTATCTCTGATGCTGGTATATCAGTTGATTATGGCAATAAAGACAAAAAAGCAAATAAAGTTATTGTTGAATTTTTTAATGCTAATAAAAAATACGAATTAGATACAGCTACAGTTTTACATGATGCTACTCCTGAATATTACTCAGATGACAATGATGAGATATTAGAAATTAAAGCTGAGTTTCCATATATAAGCGACCCATATATTGCTTACAACATGGGTAAAGCAATATTAACTAGAAGTAGAAACCAAACAACTATGCAGTTTTTAGGAACTCCTGAGATGTATAAGTTAAATGTAGGAGATATAGTAGATTTAACTTATGCAGGTTTAGGATTCTCAGGTAAAGTTTGTAGAGTTGAAGCATTAGAATTACAGTCAAGTGGTTTAGTTGCAGTTAGCTTAATAGAATACTTTGATGTTTATACATGGGAAGTACCACCTCAAGAACCAGTAGAAGAATTAGCTAACTTACCTTCTGCTTATGCAGTTAAAGCTCCAACTAATATTACTTTTACTGATACTGATTCTAGTTCTACAGGTAGACCATTTTTATCTTGGGATGAACCAACAGATTTTCCTGACTATCAATATAGGGTTAATGTTGTAGATAGTTCTAGCAATCAAGTTTTAAATAGAATAGTAGATGTAGAGAATTGTGATTTAAACTTTTTACCTGTCGATTCTAATTATGTTGCAAGTGTGACTTCATTAAATGTATTAGGTTCAGAATCAGATGCAGCCACTTTAACCTTTACTATTGGTGATGCTCCTACTGCTACTGCTGATATTCAAGATGATGCTATTGTTACTGATAAAGTTAATGATTTAGCAATCACTACAGGTAAAATTGCAGATTTAGCTATAACCAATGCAAAGATAGCTAATGCAGTTATTGATTCTGCAAAAATTGCTGATGCTAGTATTACAACTGCAAAGATAGCAAATTTAGCTGTTACTGATGCAAAGATAGATTCATTAACAGCAAATAAACTTACAGCAGGTACTATTGATGCTTCAGTAATTACAGTAACTAATTTAGATGCAGATAATATTAGTACAGGTACTTTAAGTGCTGACAATATTCAAATAGACAACGTCACTTTAGATACTGATGGTAGTGGAAATTTAATAATTAAAAGTGGTGGTGTTGGAACTACGCAAATAGCTAATAATGCTATTACAACAGTTTTAATAAATGATGATGCTATTACTACAGCTAAAATAATTGATGATGCTGTAACTAATGCTTTGATAGCTACTGATGCTGTAAATCAAGATAGTATTGCAGCCAATTCAGTAACAGCTTTAGAAATAGTAGCTAATACTATTACTGCATCAGAAATAGCAGCAAATACAATAACAGCAGCACAAATAGCTGCTAATACTATTACAGCAGGACAGATAGCTGCTAATACAATAACAGCAAGTCAAATAGCTGCTAGCACTATTACTGCAACTGAGATGAATGTTTCTAATTTATCAGCTATTTCTGCTGATATGGGTTCTATTACAGCAGGTGACATGAATATTGGCTCAGGTAATTTTACTGTATCTTCAGCAGGAGTTATGACTGCTACTGGTGCAACAATATCAGGAGCAATAACTGCTACAAGTGGAACATTTGCAGGCAGTCTTAGTTCGGCAGATGGTACTTTTACAGGTACTCTTAGTGGTGTAGATGGTACTTTTTCAGGTAGTTTAAGTTCTGCGGATGGAACTTTTACAGGTGCTTTAAGCGGTGGAACTATATCTATTGGTTCAGGTAATAGTATTTTTAAAGCAGATAGTAATGGTATTTATTTAGGTAATGCAACATTTGGCTCTGCTCCATTTAGAGTGACTCCAACAGGTGCTTTAACAGCAACTAATGCAACTATAACAGGTGATGTTACAGCTACAAGTGGTACATTTACAGGTGACATAGTTGCTAATAATCTAAACATAACAAGTGCAACTGTAACAGGCAGTCTAAGTGCTGATAATATTCAAATAGATAACGTTACTATTGACACTGATGGTAGTGGCAATCTAATTATTAAATCAGGCGGTGTAGATACAACTCAATTAGCAGACTTAGCGGTTAATAACGATAAGATTGATAGCATATCAGCAACTAAGATTACTGCTGACCAATTAGATTCAGCAAGAATTAATGTTGATACTCTTAATGTTAAGAGCTTTGACAATGTTAGTTCTACGATTGTTAGTCATGTAACAGCAGGAACTAAATTCCCACTTGGAAGAGAAAGTCAGGCTTATGTTCAAAGAACTTCACCATATACAGGTAGTAATGCTTCATTTGTTCCAGTAACTATTACTCAAGTTAGGGATAATGCAGGTTATGTTGCTATATTCTCAGGAGTTTTAGGTGATGTAAGCGGCGGTAGAGTTCAGTATTCTTTAGATAATTCTACTTGGACTAATGCAACTGGTAATACTAATATCTCTTGGAGTGCTGGAACTTATAGAGGATATACTTATGTTTATACAGGACAGATAACTACTTTATCTGCATCACAATCTACTGTTTACTGGAGAGTATACTTTTCAGGGGCTTATAATCATACTCAGCTTTCACTTAATGTAATGATGGATAATACAAGATAATGAATATATTTACTATATACAATTTAGATACAGGAGAAATAGAACATTCAACTTCTACTGTTGCAGAAATAAATGAAGTAGGTTTAACAGAAGGACAGGGTATTATTGAAGGCAGCTATCAACCTAATGAATATAAGATAGTTGATGGCGAAGCAGTAATAAGAACTGATAATACACTAGAGATATTAAGAAACAAAAGAAACGAATTATTAAAAGAATCAGATTGGACTCAAGTAAATGACTGTCCTTTATCTGATTCTAAAAAACAAGAATGGGCAACATATAGGCAATCATTAAGAGATTTACCATCTACACATCAGTCAGTCAATAATATTGCTGATGTAATATTTCCAAGTATCCCTGAATGATTTAAGATATATAAAATAGGATTTTATTATGGCACAACACGATTACAACATAGCAAACCAGTCAGGTGCAGATTTTAGAGCAGATTTAAACAATGCTTTATCTGCTATTGTGACAGTCAATAGTGGAGCAACTGAACCATCAACTACATTTGCACATCAATTATGGGTAGATACAGCTAATAGCGTATTAAAGATAAGAAACGCTGCTGATAATGCTTGGATTACTACAGGTGTTAGTATTACTGCATCTAATACTTTTACAGGTGACTTAACAGGTAATGTCGTTGGTAATGTCACTGGAAACCTAGTCGGAAATGTCACTGGAGACTTAACAGGTAATGCTGATTCTGCTGATACTCTAAGTACAGCAAGAACCATATCTTTATCAGGAGATGTTGTAGGTTCAGCTTCTTTTGATGGTAGTGCCAATATAGATATAGATACAGTAGTTCAAATTAATTCAATTACTTTAGGTACTGATACAACTGGTGATTATGTTGAATCACTATCAGGTGGAACTGGTGTAACAGTAACAGGTGGAACTGGTGAAGGTTCTACTCCTAGTATTGCTATAGGACAAGCTGTAGCTACTACTGATGATGTTACTTTTAATATTATTACAGCAAGTGAAGAATTTATAGGTGATTTAGAAGGTGGTATAAGATTTAATGCTAAAGCAGATGGTGCTTTAAGCAAAGGTGATGTAGTTTATATATCAGGCGTATCAGGTGATGTGCCAACAGTCGGTCAGGCTAAAGCTGATGATGCTTCTAAAATGCCTGCATTTGGATTAGCTTTATCTGATGCTAATGATAATGCTGCATTACAAGTGGTTACTTTTGGTACTATTGAAGAATTAGACACTTCAGGTGTATCTGAAGGGCAAATACTTTATGTATCTACAACAGCAGGTGCTTATACAACTACAGCTCCAACAGGAGAATCAAGTCAAATACAAAATATAGGTAAAGTTATTAGGAGTCATGCAAGTGCTGGTTCAATAAAAGTAGGTGGTGCTGGTAGAAGTAATGCTACGCCTAACTTAGATAATGGCAAGATATTTATAGGTAATGGTTCTAATCAATCATCAACAGCAACACTTGATACTTCTATAGTCGTTGAAAATACCAATCTTTACTATACAACTACAAGAGCAAATACAGATTTCGATACTAGATTAGCTACTAAAGATACAGGTGATTTAACAGAAGGTAGCAACTTATATTACACAACAGCTAGAGTTAATTCAGATTTTGATACTAGATTAGCTACTAAAGATACTGGAGACTTAACTGAAGGCTCTAATCTTTATTATACAGATGCAAGAGTTAATTCTGCATTTGATACAAGACTTGCTACTAAAGATACTGATGATGTTTCAGAAGGAACTACTAATTTATATTACACATCAGCAAGAGCAAATACAGATTTTGATACTAGACTTGCAACTAAGTCTACAACTGATTTAGCAGAAGGCACTAATTTATATTACACATCAGCTAGATTTGATTCAGCTTTTACATCTAAAGATACAGATGATTTAAGTGAAGGGTCAACTAATTTATATTACACAACTGCAAGATTTGATTCTGCATTTGGTAATAAAACAACTTCTGATTTAACAGAAAACACAAATTTATACTATACAGATACAAGAGCTAATTCAGCTATAGATGCAAGAGTTACTAAAGCATTTGTTGATGCATTAGGAATACAAGCATCAAGTGTAGATGCTAATTCAGTTGCATTAGGAACTGATACTACAGGTAACTATGTTGCAACGATAACAGGAACAGCTAATAAGATTTCAGTGTCAGGAAGTGGTAGTGAGTCTGCAAATATAACACTATCACTACCTGATGATGTTCAAATTGCATCTGATTTAACAGTAGCAGGCAATCTAACAGTAAATGGTACTCTTACATCTCTTGATACTACTAACCTAGATATAGAAGATAACTTATTCCAGCTTAATGCAGGATTAACAGGTAGCCCTGTAAACGATTCAGGTATGCTTATTAATAGAGGTACTGCTGATAATGGTATCTTTATGTGGGATGAATCTGTTGATAAGTTTACTTTAGGATTAACAACAGCAGATGGTAGTGCTACAGGTAATATTACTCTTAATTCACTTGGTACTTTAGTTGCTAATATTGAAGGTAATGTTACTGGAGCAGTTACAGGTACAGTTTCTAGCTTATCTAATCACGATACTGATGATTTAACAGAAGGCTCTAACCTTTACTATACGCAAGCAAGATTTGATTCTGCTTTTACTGCTAAGTCTACAAGTGATTTATCTGAAGGCAGTAACCTTTACTATACAGATGCTAGATTTGATACAAGACTTGCAACCAAAGATACTGATGATGTATCTGAGGGTTCAAGCAATCTTTACTATACAACAGCTAGATTTGATTCTGCATTTAGTGGTAAGTCTACAAGTGATTTATCTGAAGGAACTAATTTATATTATACAAGTGCAAGAGCTAACTCTGATTTTGATACAAGACTTGCAACAAAAGATACTGGCGATTTAGCTGAAGGAAGCAACCTTTATTACACTGATGCTAGAGCTCAAGCTGTTTCTATTAATAATGTTGTAGAAGATACAACTCCTCAGCTTGGTGGTGATTTAGCATCTAATGGTAATGACATATTATTTGCTGATAACGACAAAGCTATCTTTGGAGCTGATTCAGATTTAAAAATGTATCATAGCGGCACAACTGGTACTATTGAAAACTATACAGGAACTTTTTTAATATCAAACTCTAGTGATGATTATGATGTAATTATTCAATCTGACAATGGTTCAGGTGGATTGGCAGATTATTTTAGAGCAGATGGAAGTGCAGGTTCTGCAATTTTATATAATTATGGTAATGCCAAACTAGCCACAACCTCAACAGGCATAGACGTAACAGGTACAGTAACTGCTGATGGTTTGACTGTTGATGGTGATGCTACTTTATCTAGTGGCAGTTCTTCTAATCTAACATTGTCAATGTATGCTCCAGATACTGGGTATAATTCATCTATTTTTCTTGGAAGAACCGCAACAAGAAAAGCAATTATTGAAGCAGAGCAAGTTGATGCAAATAGTGGTCATAATTTAAATTTTTACACTAATGCGAATGGTAGTGATGCAACAAAAAGAGCAACAATAAGTAAAGACGGAGACATATCCTTCTACAACACAGCAGGTTCAAGCCAAGCTCTATACTGGGATGCAAGTGCTGAGAGATTGGGTATTGGAACGACTAGTCCTTCACAAGTATTACACGTTAAAGATGCTGATTATACTCGTATTCAAATTGAAGCAGGAACTACAAGTTATGGTGCTATTTTAAATTTAGGTGATAGTTCAGACGCTGATTATGGAAGTATAACTCAATTTGCTTCTGCTGCTGGTGAAGGTGGAAGAATGAGATTTGTTGCTGGTGCTACAGAAACAATGAATTTAAGAGGTGGCAACGTTGGAATTGGAGTGAGTAGTCCACAAGCCAGATTACACGTTTCTGGAGTAGCTCCTACTTACACAAATTCTAGTACAGTCTTTTATGGTGGCACTACAAATAATGGAGTAATGAATGGTGTTTCTTTATTCTCATCAGGAAATGCTTTAAGTGGTGGTATATCTTCTAATTTATTAATTGACAACGGAACAGTATCACAAACAAACACAGGCAGAAGTTCTGGAAGAATTACTTTTGGCAATACAACAACATCTTCTAAAACATCTGACATAAAATTTGGTGGTTATGTTAAAGGAAGTACTACCCTTGTAGAAAGAATGCGTGTTGATGGTGATGGCAACGTGTTGGTGGGTGGAACTTCAGCTTTTGCAAACGATACTACAACAATAAATAGCTCGGGATTGGTTTACGCATCAAGAGGCGGTAACAAAGCTGGTCATTTTAATAGACAGACATCTGATGGAGAAATTGTTGTCTTTAGCAAAGACGGCTCAACAGTTGGAAGTATTTCATCTGATAGTGGTAATACTTCTTATAATAGTAATGGTGGAGTTATTTATCTTGGTGGTAACCAAACAAACCATATAAAAGTTTTAACATCAACAGCAACAGGTCAAGCTCGTATAGAACCTAGTGCTGATAATGCAGTAAATTTAGGACAAAGTGGATTAAGATTTAAAGACCTCTACCTTTCAGGAAAAACATATTTAAACACTAATTCTGGAGCTCAACTTGTTCTTCAAACTGATGCTACAAGAGGATTTGTTGGGACATCAACAAGTCACGATTTAATTTTAGAAACTGCTGGCACAGAAAGAATGCGTATTGATTCTTCAGGCTCTGTATGTATAGGTACAACAGCTCCAATAGCATCTGCTGGCTCAGAACGCTTATTTGTGCAAGGTAGTGCTGGGGCAGATGGATATATTTCTGCAATACAACATACTGGTAATCCAAATCCTAATAGAGATTTTATAAGATTTTATAATAATGCTGGTACTGATATTGGAGCTGTAGAACATACAAATACTGGTTCTGTTACTTTTTCAACATCTTCAGATTATAGATTAAAAGAAAATGTTAGACCTTTAGATAAAGGATTAGAAAGAGTTTTAAAATTAAAAGCTGTTAAGTATGAGTGGAAAGAATCAGGTGAAACTTCAGAAGGTTTTTTAGCACATGAAGTTCAGGAAGCTGGTTGGTATGAGGGAGTTTCAGGTAAGAAAGACGATAAAAATATGCAAGGTATGGAATATGGAAAACTTACACCACTACTTGTTAAAGCTATACAAGAACAACAAACACAGATTGAAGCCTTACAATCTGAAATTAACTTACTTAAAGGAGAATACTAATGGAATGGAATGTAAATACAGTAGACGTAAAACCAAATGAAGAAGGGCATGATGATGTAATTTATAACGTTCATTGGTTAGTATCTAAAAAAGATGGAGATTATTCAGCATCATCTTATGGTACACAATCATTAGATACATCTGATTTATCTAACTTTACATCATTTGCTGATGTAACATCAGATATGGTTAAAGGCTGGGTTATTGATGCTATGGGTGAAGAAGCTGTTGCAGATTTAGAAGCAAATTTAGATTCACAAATAGAAAGTCAAAAAAATCCAACGTCAGTAACAAAAACTTTAGAATCTTAGTATATAATTTAATTTTAAATAACTTATAGGAGAGTTAAATGAGTAAAGAAGAAAATAAAATGGAAAACCAAGAACCAGTAGTAATCACATTTAATAACGTAGAGTACAGAGCTTCTGATTTAAACGAAGAGCAAATGGCACTTGCTGCTAAGTTAAATGTTGCTGGTAAAAAACTAGCTAGACTTCAAGAGCATTATGATGATTATGTCATTACTAACGAATATAAAAACTTAGTAATTGAATCGTTTGATAGAGCTATCAATGCTGAAGAAGAAGTTGAGGTAGTAGAGGAAGAATAATGCCAGCTAGAAAGACCGCTAATGATGTACATTCAGATTTAAGAGTCCATGAAAAAATGTGCGAAGAAAGGTGGAAAACTATTTATAGAAAAACTGATGATTTACAAGCATCAATAAATAGTATGAAACTTTGGTTATTAGGCGGTCTTACAACAATAGTTGCATCCTTAATTACTATTATAGTTAGAGGTTTAATCTAACAAGCACAAATTTATGATAGATAAACTTATCAAACCTATCAGCGATATCCTAGATAAATTCATTCCTGATGCTGATGTCAAACAAAAGATTGCACACGAACTTGCAACTATGTCAGAAAAACATATTCACGAAATTGCAAAAGCACAAATAGAAGTCAATAAAGAAGAAGCTAAAGGTAACTGGTTTCAATCATCATGGAGACCAGCAACAGCTTGGGTATGTGTTGCAGGTTTTGCAGTCAACTTTTTAATTAGTCCTTTATTAGCACCTTTTGGCATTGACGTACCTCAAGCTGATACTTCTACCATGCTACCTGTATTAATGGGGATGCTTGGTTTGGGTGGAATGAGAAGCTATGAGAAAACCAAAGGATTAACAAAATAATGTACGACAACATCAAAGAAATGCTAATCAAGAATGAAGGGTTGGTATGTCAACCTTATCATTGTAGTGCTAACAAGCTAACAATAGGAGTAGGCAGGAACTTAGAAGCTAATGGTATATCAGAAGATGAAGCTATGTATTTGCTTGAGAATGATATCAATAGAGTAGTAGCTAATTTAGACAAGATGTGGGAAGTATGGAGAAGTTTTCCTGTACCTGCTCAAGAAGTATGTGTTGATATGGCATTTCAAATGGGTATAGCAGGATTTATGAATTTTAGACAAACAAGAGCATTGATGGAGATGGGATGCTGGTTAGAAGCATCAGAGGAAGTTTTAAGAAGTAAGTATGCAGTTCAAACACCAAATAGAGCAGCTAGGAATTCAAGAAAACTAGCTTTGTGTAAAAGTGCCAAGAAAAACATCAGACCAACATCAAGCTAATTCTCGACTTGGTGCATTAGGAGAATCATTAGTACAAACTTTTCTGCTTGAGTACGCTGACTTTTGTTACCCAACCCAAGAAAAACATCCTGCTGATTTAATGGTTGAATTTGGTTCAGCTAAATATACAGTGCAAGTAAAAAGCAGACGAGCAACTAAAGAAAAGAAATTTGTATTTGCTGCTGAGAACTCAAGGTCACAATCTGAAACCTATAGACAATATACTTGCGATATTCTAGCTTTTGTTTTCTTTGATGATGACAAGAAGCATATTATGTTTAAAGCAAATACATCATCACAAAACTATTTCACTTTTGATAAGAAATCCATAACTGATGATATGGAATTAGAATCCCTAAAAGAAACACTAGACAGTCTTAGCTCAGTACCAGTTCTGAATCCTATAATTTAGCACCTAAAAATAAATTAAAATATTTTCATATAATTGTATACATTTATATATTTATATGTATAATGGTAGTATGTTAATTAAAAATAAGGAGTTAAATAACATGGAAAATGAAACAAGTATAAGCAAACTAGAGTTAGCTGTTTTAGAAGCACAACTTAAATTATTGCAAGAGAAATATTCAAGAGAGATGATTACTTGGGAAGAATTTCAAATTGCTAGAGATAAAATTACTAAAGCTCAGGAAGAGTATATATACATCTAAGGAGTAAATAATGTCAGCAACTAGATACACACTACAAGTTCAACTACCTAGCTTAGGCTGGGTGGTTGCTATCAAGACTAGCGACATATTCTACATGGCTAGTAAGAGAGCTAGATTAATTGCACAAGGGCATAAGGTTAAATTAACTAAGGAGAAGAAGAATGGCTAGCATTATAGATAAGATTCTAAATCAAGAAGAAAGAGCACAAGAACTTAGAAAACAAAATGTAATAGTTTTGCATGATTTTAAATTTGATACTAATAAAGAGATGATTGCAGAAACATTAAATACTATTTATAAAAAGGAGAAGAAACAATGAACCTAATGTGCAATACCAAATATGGTGCTATTGAATGGAGATGGAAAGACTCAGGTCAACCATCTCCTGAATACAAATCATTGAATCATCAATGGTGGATTCCTAAGAAGTCTGAGTTTGAATTAGTAACTAAAGTTGATGCTTCTATCAAACAAGAAATTAAAGACGAGATTTGGGAAGATATGCAATCTGATTTTGATTATCAGAAAGGCATTTATAAGATTCATAAATTAAATAAAAAGAATTTAAAATAATTGTATACATTTATATATTTTTATATATAATGGGTAGTATGTTAATTAAAAATAAGGAGTTAAATAACATGAACAAATATGAAAATCTAGAAAATCTAATAAAGCAACTTGATAACATTAATGCTGAGTATGAGAAGAAGATGGATAAGCTCAGAGCCAAACAAGATAGAGATGCTAGTTTTATGTGGCAAAGAATTGCTATTGAGAAAGCTAAGTTAAGAGAGGGAGATAAGTAATGAGAGTGGGATACGAATACCAAATTACCTGTCTTGATGGTGATAATTGTGAGCATTGGGATATCAAAGATACTGATATTATCATCAAAGATATAAAAGAAAACATCACAGAATATAAGGATGAATCGTATACAGTTGAGGTTATAAAGCATTTTAGTTACAACAGTCCACATTCACCACATGAAGAATGGGAAAGAGAATATTATCTTATATATCCTGAACAGCAAAATAATGACCAATTGCCTAAGCACATTATGAAACACGTCAATATAATTTTAGAAGGAGTAAAAGCATGATTGAGAGTCCACAAACTTTAATAATGTTAGCTGTTATGTGTTATTTATGTTATGGAGCAGCTTTAATAATCAACGACAGGAACAATAGAAAATGAGAGAGATAACACTAAACGAAGTAGGGCAAACAAAACCCTTGATACTAAACATAAGACAAATCAGAGGGTATTACAGAGATGTCTTTACTGGTGAAACTAAAGTGCAAACTGAGAATAGAGAATATGTAGTCAGAGATTCTTTATACGAGATAGGTTATTTGATGGGAGTTAATAAATGAAAATAGAATCACTTAAAAACTTTGAATCTAAGCAAAAGGGTCAAGCTCTTATTTATAAAGACCTACCCAATGAGGACTATCATGCAAGCGTAGGAATCAGCAGTAGTTATGTTAGAAGGTTTGGGCAATCCCAACTTCATGCAGTCAACTATACTTCTGAATCTACTCCAGCACTTAAGTTTGGCACAGCAGCTCATTCTTTATTAGTAGAAGGACAAGAAGCATTTGATAAAGAAGTCAGAGTGCTTACAGGTTCTCCTTATACTAAAGCATATAAAGAAGAGAAGGCTGAATACGAAGAGCAAGGATTCATAGTATTAAAAAAAGATGAAGCTGAAATTATTACTGGCATGAAAGAGAATATGATATATGAGGGTAATGCTTATCTAAATGCAACTGGCAAAATACCTGAAGCAAGTATCTACTGGTATGAAGATGATGTGCTATGTAAGTGCAGACCTGATGTTATGTGTCCGCCTTTAGATGAACCTAACTCAGATAACAAGATAGTCGTTATAGATTATAAAACTACTATATCTTGCGAACCTCATGCTTTTAATTATTCAGTTAAGAAGTATGGCTATGATATGCAAGCTGCTTATTATAGAAGAGGAGTTGAGATGGCTGGATATGAAGTAACTGATTTCTTATTCATAGCCCAAGAGAAAGTACAACCTTTTGCATCTAAGGTGTTTAGAATCACAAAAGAACAAATGGATTATGGCTGGACTATGATGGAGCAATACCTGAATGATTATAAAGAATATCAAAAGGGTAAACCTCTTAGTATTTACAATAGTCCTAATGTTGTTGATTTGGTTTTATAAGTAAGGGCAATAGATATATGAGAGTATTTAGATTTATGGAGAGTTTATCATTTGCCCTTGAACTAAGTATAAGGGTTTTTGGAAGAGTAGGTAATAAAGTTCTAGCTTTATTATCAAATTAAATATAATATAAAAAGTGGAGAGTCATTATGGACGAAAAAACAAAAAAGGCACTTTGGATTCCTGAAGAATTACATAAGGATATCAAGGTGTTTGCAATCACAAATAACATGAACATTGAATCTGCTACTCAGCTATTGCTGAAGCTAGGCATGGTTTCTTATAAGGAGAATAATCATGGGTCAGCATAAAGCAAAAGTAGACCAACGCAGAAAAGAACTAGAAGCTGAAAAGCTAGACAAGCAAATCAAGACATATTATTTCCAAAAAGGTGCTGGCAAGCATTACAGGGAAGTAACCTATATGAGTGGCAAAGTAGTTAGGACTGATTACGATGCTTGAGTGGATTCTATATTTTATTGCAGGAATATTTGGATTAGTATTTATAGGAATCATTTTAAGTGTATTAGCATTTATATACATAATTACAGAGTTAGATTGATGGTAAACAGCAGAAATAAAGGTGCAGCATTTGAGAGAGTTATAGTAAACAAACTTAATGCAGTTTTAGAAGAAAAGGGTTTAGATGAGAGAGTAAAAAGAAATCTTGACCAGTATCAAACTAAAGGCATGGCTGACATTTATTTCAGAAACTTTGCGATTGAATGTAAGAGATACAAGAACAATGGCAAGCAGAATATTTACAAGAACGAATGGTGGCAACAAGCAATAGATAGTGCTGGTGATAACTTGATACCTATATTGATATACAAGTTTGATAGAAGAAACATTATGTGCGTAGTGCCACTATTTTTAATGAACAACTTTGATAAAGCTAATTGGGATTGCACATATATGTGTCCTTTATCAGATATATGTGAAAGGTTAGATGAAATCATACAAAAGGCAGATGGATTTAAACAGCTACCTGCTTGAGCAGGACTTTGAGGATTATTGTAGGTTCGCCTATGAAAAAATACAAAGTGCTTGCGAATTTCTCGGAATTATAAATGACGAGGATTATGAAAGTTTTAAGGAAAGGTGTTACACCCAACTTGAAACTGATTATTTAAACAGTATTGAGAAAACAATACATTAATATGGAGAATAATATGGTAGACATATTAGGTGGGATGAGTAATCCCAACAATGAGAGTCAGCAAGTTTATCTTGCTTTCAAAACTGCTCAACAGAAGTTCTTTGTAAACGGAGAAACTGAAATTGAGTTTAAATATCTGCAATTTGACCCTGCAACTTTTAAAAGTGGCTGGGGAAGATATGCAGGTGAATATCAATATCAATGGGATGCTAAGTTTGGTGTTGCAGAACCTAAACCAGCAGACGATTGGAAAAGAGCCTTTAGTTGTTGTGTAATGCCACATGGGCATGACCATGCACTTATTTGGAGTAGGTTTACATTTGCTGAATCTAGTGCCTTTAATAAGATACTAACTGGCTTTTGGAATCAAATGGATGCTAACAGTGATTCTTTACCTGTTGTTGAATATAAAGGTTCAAAAGAAATACAGGTTGGCATGGGTAGGTCAAGTGAGCTTAGTTTTGAATTTACTAAGTTTGCACCTAGATTTGATAACTTTGTGATACCACCATTTTATGACAATGATGGTGGCTCAAGTGCAGACGATGGATTTAAAAGTCCTAATGATGGTTTAGCTGATTTAGTAAATAAACAGGTAAACGATAGCAACGATTTACTGACAGATGAAGATATACCATTCTGATGCAGTCAGTAGATTGGCAAAGAATTGCACCTGAAGTTGCATTACAACTACTAGGTGAGCCTAGTTCTAAAAAGTCACATGAATGGCGATATGGAACGCATGGCTCTCTAGTAGTTAATATTGATGCTGGAACTTGGTGGGATTTTGAAAACGATTTAGGTGGTGGATTAATAGATTTAATTAAACACATGAATCAAGATGTCAATACAGTTTTAAAACAGTTTGGTTATGACTTAGCATTACAATCTAATGACTCCTTATTAAGTGGTTTTTCTCCCCCTAAAAGCAAAACCACCAGTAATGCTAGGTCATTCTCTCGTGAGCAGATGATTGACCTTTACAAACAAGCTATTGTGAAGGTCAAGTATGCTGATAACTTTATGGTTTTAAGATTCCCTGAAGGACATTTTATTAAACAAAAATACGCACCATTTACCCTTAATCCTGATAGCAGTTGGTCTATGAAGCGACCTGAAGGCTTACTACCTATTTATTACACAAATAAGTACCCTGACAAGGCTATTATCATAAATGAAGGTGAGAAGGCTCTAAGAGGATGTGAAGCGATTTATGAGGGTGATAGCTGTACTTGGCATGGTGGAGTTAATTCTTGGGAGAAAGCAGATTGGAGTCCTATATTTGGCAGAGAAGTAGTTATATTTCCTGACAACGATGAAGCAGGTATTAAGTGTGCAAATGATATATCTAAGTATCTAAAAGAAAATCAATGCAAGGTGAAGATAGTACAACCACCAGCAGACTTTAATGAGAAAGATGATTTATACGATGCATACGAATCAGGTTATTTTAAAGATTCAAAACAATTAGAAGATTATATAAACAAGAATGAGGTAGCACGTCCTAAAGGTGCTTTATATTTCCAAACAGTCAATGAGATTATGGAGAAGATGACTGAGCCTGACTGGTTGGTAGATAAATGTATTGAAAGAGCTACAGTTACAAGTATTTATGGAGCACCTAAGAGTGGTAAGTCATTTATAGCTATTGCTATGGCTTGCTCTATTGCATCAGGTAAAGATTTCTATGGATTTGATACTAAACCATCTACAGTGCTTTATTTAGCTGGTGAGGGTCATACTGCTGTTGCTAGACGTATTAAGAGTTATGAGCAGTTCTATAGCAGAAGTTTATCAGCAGCACCTTTATTAATATCTAATAGGGGTTCAAGAATAGGTGATGATGCTGAATTTGCTATGTTGCAAGAGGTTTGTAGAGACATAGAAAGAGAACATGGGAATGTGGGCATGATTATTGTTGATACTTTAGCTAGAAACTATGGTCTTAATGAGAACAGCACTGAGGATATGAATAAGTTTATCCAGCGTATTGATGAGCTAAAGGAAGAATTTAGTGCATCTATGGTTATTGTGCATCATACAGGTCATGGTTCTAATGGTAGAGCTAGAGGAAGCTCAGTATTACCAGCAGCTCTTGATTATGAATTTAGAGTAGATAGAGATAAGAACAGCGATGATAAGGCTATGCTTGTTACTTTGAAGCAAACATTAGTTAAAGATGGTACGCCTATAGATGATTTATATTTCCAATTTAAAGAACTTACATTATATGGATATGAAGGTGTTACATCAGGCGTATTGGCATTGACTGACGAATCGCCTAGAAAGATAGGTTTATCAAGAGCAAGAGAAGAAACTATAAAAGCTATTGAGAAGATACAAAAAGAAAAAGCACCAAATGACCCTGTTAGTTACTGGGTCAAGCATACTATTCTTTTAAATGAAATGGAGATTAACGATAGTACGTTGAAGTCAAGATTAAGAGATTTAAAAGATAATGAGCTAGTCCATTACAAAGAAGGATATGGTTATCAGTCTAAAAACTTAGATAAGGAGATATTTAATGAAGGTTTGGTTTAGGTTTGGTTTAGGTTTGGTTTTGGTTTGGTTTTTTAGCAAAATCATCAAAAAGTTGGTTGGTTTGGTTTGTATTTCTAATACAACCAACCCAAACCACTATGAGATTCGAGTATTATGACCAAACCTGTAAAAACATATTTAGACGAAACTTTAGAACAAAAGTTAAAAGAATTAAGAACTTATGAACTTGATACTTATGTTAAGTGGGGTAATCGAAAACGTATCTTCAAAATGGTAGGTGTTAATTTTGAGATTAAGTTTTGTAGAGCAGAACAAATGCTAAAAGAATCTTTACAAAACGATACTGTTCAAAAGAAACTAAAAATGGTTGAAATGATGATAAGAGCTTTTGAGCAATTAAATATCAAATGTGAAGAAAGTGGATATATACAAATACAACCTAATGCTAGATGTTTTAACTTTGATAATAAGACAGCTTTGATTTGTGATACTGATGCTGATAAACCTGTATTAGAAAAAATACACAAAGCAGAAAAAGATATGGTGATATTTAGTGTAGAAGAATTATTAAGATGTTTACCTAAAGATTTTATGCAAGCAAAAGTATTGCTATCTAAATTAGATAAATCAGTTAATTTTCAGAAGGTTAATTATGTCTAAGTGGAATGATGTTAAAGATGGTGGAAAGGGTAGCAAAAGAAGGAAAGAAGATAAGAAGAAAATTGATGCTAACTGGGAAAAAATATTTGGTAAAAAGAAAAAGGAAAAGAAGAAGTGAATAAATATACAGATAATTTTGATGGTGATTTAATTTTTGGTCATGTTGGTGAACAAATAATTGCAAATAGAATAAAAAATAAATATCCAAATACCCAGCTTGTTAAAGGTAATGTTAAAACACATGATTTATTTGTTGAAACACACTATGGAGAAGTAACAGTCGAAGTTAAAAATGATAGAACTTTGCATAAAAATATTTTTATAGAAACTTTCAATACTAACAATGGTTTTAAAAAACCATCAGGTATAAATGTAAGTACAGCAGATTGGTGGGCTTATATTATTAACAATGAAATAAACTGGTTTAAAACATATAAAATAAAAGATTGTATTAAAAATGAAAAAGAAAATATAAGACCTATAGAGGGTATGCCAAAAGAAACTGGTCTTGTTGATGCTTTTGTAATCAAGCCTGAGATATTTATTAAATATCTTGATAAAAAAGTAAAATTAAATATAGAAGAAATTAAATTAATTGAAGCAGGAAAAGACAAATGCCAATAAAACTAAAACCAAGTGCAAAGATTAGAGATAGAGCTACAGGTAAGACAACTATTGAGCATTACTATCTAAAGTGTATGACACTAAAAGAACTGAATGATTATATTGAATCACCTAATTCTAAGAAAAAGGTCATACAAAAATGTAAGAATGAAATAATAAGGAGAGAGAAATGAATGACCCAGTAAATCACCCAGCTCATTATAACAACGCTAAAGGTGGGCTAGAATGTATTGACTATATTAAACAGCAATTAGGTAAAGAATTCCCTGCTTATCTTGAAGGTAATGCAATTAAATACTTGCATCGCCACAAATACAAAGATGCCAATATACAAGACTTACAGAAGTCTGTTTGGTATATTAATAAGTTAATAGAACATTACGAGAACTTATGAAGATAGATAAACAAAAATTAGAACAGAAGATTAAGGAAGGCAAATCATCACATGATATTGCTATGACTTATGATGTGCATCCATCTACTATCAGAAGGAAAGCTAAAGCATTAGGTCTTAAGTTTCAAACACAATCGCACTGGAGAAAGGGATGAAGGTATCTGTAAAAGATAATATTAAAGATGTGACTAAGTGGACGACTAACGTGCAAAAGAAACAAGTGCCATTTGCAACTGCTATGGCTATCAACAAGACATTAGGTATTGGTAAAGGTAATCGTATGAGAGGATTAGACAGAGAGATGCAGAAACAAATGATACAAAAGCTAGATAGACCAATGGCTAGAACTACAAAGGCTTTTTACAGAATAGCTGCAAGAAAGACCAGTCTTACTGGTACGTTAGGTTTTACTGAATGGGCAAACAAGTTTATGCAGTATCTAGTTCATGGTGGTGTCAGGTCAGGTGAATCATCGAAGGTTGGTGTGCCATACATTCCTAATGCTAGATTAAATAAATTTGGTAATATTGCTGGAAGAAAGAGTGGTCTGATAAAAAAACAAAATCAATTTATAGGCAACATAAAAAGTATTGATGGTGTTTGGGAAAGACAAAAGGATAGGTCAGTAAAGCTAATGGTAGCATTTAAAAACAGTGTAACTTATAACGCTATGTTTCCCTTCTACAAGATAGCTGAGAAGTATAGCAAGGCTAGGTTTGATAAGAATTTTGCTGAAGCATTTACCAAAGCACTAAGGAACGCCAAATGATAGGTTCTTCTACAGCATTCAACGTGGGTTATTCGCGAC
>Ga0255773_10000794_pt1 | contig 33066 bp, 27 predicted proteins | sample 011ome_17_FD_179971 | JGI IMG/M metagenome (GOLD analysis project Ga0255773, IMG submission 179971) | Coastal salt marsh microbial communities from the Groves Creek Marsh, Skidaway Island, Georgia - 011502XT metaG (version 2) | ecosystem: Environmental > Aquatic > Marine > Intertidal zone >... | reverse complement strand
TTTTTATTTAGTTTTATTTAGTTTTTTAAATTCATTCCCTTTGATAAAAATAAATCAGTATATATCTTAATGAATTATGATATAAAAAAATAATACTATAAGTAATTATATCATTGTAGAATTCTTATTTGAATAATAAAAATATTTATTCTATTATTCTATTATTCTATACAATTTATTATACTTGTTAATAGTATGGAGTAAAAATGAAATACAATAAAAATAAAGATATTCTTATTGATATGATTTCCAATTTTTTTGAAAAATCATCTTTTACGTTACGTGAGTTATGTTTCTTACAACTCAAATTATTACAAAAATTACCTTATTGTGAATTATCGCAAAATGAATATCATTCATTATATCAAATTTGCCAATGTTATTTATTTTTTACAGAAAATGATAAAAGATATTTAGATTACTTAATTTATACTCGAAATCATTCATGTACTATTTATTATAATAATCACGTTATACCTTTTCGTTTGATTTTACAGGAATTCGACGATGAGTTTAATAAATTAGTAATACGTATTCGAACATATAAGAACGATAATAACATTCAAATTGATTGGAATACATATAATGAATGTTTTCCTAATTTTTCCAAAGAAATACTACATGAGTATTTTGAATCATTTAAAAAAATGATAAATTTATAATGTAATCATCATTAAAATTTAATTATACTAACAAAAGTCTATTTAAAATATAATTTTTATTAATCTAATATTAATTTACTACAACACATAATATTATGAACGAAACAGTAAATCCTGGAAAATATTATTTAGGTGACCCAATCTTTGCGTTAGATGAAACTACTTATCATGAAATTTATGGTGATATTTTCAACTATGAAAATGGAAAATTTGATCTGAAAAATAATGATCAAAATATGATCGTTCATAAAACCCATTACGGAGATGGTACATTTTTTGATACCAAAAAACGAAAATATATTATTGAAACAGGATTAATTGCATTAATTCCTATTTCAATGATAGACAAATCTATGTTAGACGCATCAAAAAAACATGGTGTATTATTTTCTTTTGATAATTTTATTCGGTTTTTATACCATGGAGGATTATTTACGATACGTTCCAGTAAAAAAATTATTGAAATTGATACTAGAAATGAAGAAGAATATGACTCTCAAGAAGAAGGTCATTTGCCCGAAGATTCAAAATATCGTTCCTTGCTTCGCCAAGATGAAGATGAAAGTTCATTAGATGGTTCATGTGATGATGATAGTGAAGAAGAAATAAATTCACCTAAACATGTCAAAAGATCATTTTTTAAAAAAAAATAATGAAAGATTATTTAAAATATTTAGTACTTAAAAATAAACGAAAATTATAAATAAATCCAATACATAATGTTATTTAATAAAGAAAAAAAATTGATACGTTTTTTTTCATCTATTCTTAAAATATTAAAATATCAACAGTCTTGATAAATCTAGTAATCATGACTACTTGCCCAGAGACACTTACAAATATGTACGATCGTTTGAATACTGAGATTTTTCATTTTTCTAATGATCTAGCACATACTCAAGATGAGATTAATCGCATTGAAGATCTTTTGTCATCATTGAAATCTAAACGTGATCAGATTCAAAATTTGTACCAAAAGAAAACCGATGAGCTAAAATCTCTGACAGAAAAGATTAATTCTTCTTCTCTGACTCAGTCTAAATCTGATGAAGAGAAAATTGAGAAGCCGATTGAATCTGATTCCAATGAGAACAAAGAAAGTGCTCCCCGCTCTGAAACACCTCTTACAATCAATACTATGCAGTCTTGGGCCAGTATGTGCAGTGATTCAGAAGATGATGCTTCTATTGCTACCAATGAAGATGATTTTGAATCTATTGTGGATAAGCATGAAGAAACAAGTGCATGCGTTGAATCAAAAGGTCGTGAAAACAATACTATTGTCAATGCGGTGCTTTTCAAAAAGACAGATTTGGGTGGTCTATTCCATCTAACAACATTAGATGGAAAACCTATCAAACACAATGACAACAAATCTGGTCATCAAGATGTCTTCAAATTCAAAAATGGAAAGTTCCTTGAGAATAATTATCCTGATGCTGCAAAAGGCATGAAGATTGCTGTACGCTTGGATACTAACTTCCCAAACAACAATTTGATTTGGGCAATTCTCAATGAGTACAAAGCAACTGTAGCTAGTTTTGAACAAAAAATTGCTGGGAACATATGTGTTTCTTGGGTTCCAGTTCTTGAACTAACGACTATGTTAGGTGAAAAGCTCGAAGGTACTTATACTTTTGGTCTTCATCACGAAGCACCATGGTATCCCAACAGAAAGCGTCCATCTCTTAATGACACATTTCTTGTATCATTAAGTAAAAATTCAAACGACGAAGCCAACAGAGTCTTTTACAAAGGACCATGTGTATAAATCAACGAATATATATAAAGATAGATGTACATATATACCTTTTCTTATAATTTTAAATTTATTTCCATTATTTACATTTTCTTTCAACTATTTATCATTATTTTACACCTATTTTCTTACTATTTTTCTGATTTCTTATTTAATAAAAATAATTTAGTCATTATAAAGTATTCTTATTATTACAATATGTATCTATTTTCTAAATAATGAATCCAATTATCCATGATATTTATAATTTTTGGTTTCAACATAATCATTATTGGTTCGGTTGTCCACCTTCATTTGACAAATGTATCCAAGAAACATACCAGAATTATGTAGAAGAAATTCAACATCATCAAGTTTCCTTAACATTTATTGAACAATTTGATCATCATAAAAAAGAAATTTTTGTTCATATTTTAGTATGTGATCAATTTAGCCGACATATTTTTCGCAAACAACCTGATAAAATCCCACTATTTGATCAAAAAGCCTTGTACTTTTTTGAAAAATATCAAATATTATCTAACATACATCATTATGAACTTCCAGAAGAACGATGTTTTTTATTAATGCCTTTACGTCATACATTTCAACTTACTCATATTTATACTTGTTTACATTTAGTCAATCAGTGGATCAGCGAACACTACCATAAAATGTATGAAAGATTTATCAAAGCAAGTTGTAAAAAAATTTATGAATTGAACAAGGAAATGATTCTTTTCATACCAGTACCTATACCAAATTCAATATCATCAACTCCATTATCATTTGATAGTTCCATATTAGATCCAAGTTCATTTCCCACTTTAATCAAGTTATGTCCCATTTCAAAAAAAAATAAATTAATACAACATTTTGAAAATCAATGTAAAACCTTTCTTTTTCCACTAATTACGTCTAATACTCATAATAACAATTGTAATAATAATCTTAAATATAGAGTGACGGTATCCATTTCTGGAGGCGTTGATTCCTGCGTTTGTCTTTATTTGCTGCATTATTTTTACCATCATTATCCACATATCCAAGATAAAATTATCATTCAAGCTTTTATGGTAAATTATGGAAATAGACCCCATCAATCTTTGGAACAAGAATATGTACAAGCATTATGTCAAACCTTAAATATTCCTTTTTATGTTCGTCGTATTAATGAATTATCAAGAACTACTATAAAGGACCGTGCATTTTATGAAACATATACCAAAAATATTCGATATGACTGCTATCATAATGTAAGTGACATTATTATTTTAGGTCATAATTTAGATGATTGTATGGAAAATATTATTAATAATATAAAAAAAAATATTAATTATGAAAATTTAAAGGGAATGAGTATATTACAAGAAGATAATCAACTTCGCATTTTTCGTCCCTTATTGGATATTAAAAAAGATACTATTCTTGCTTTTTCCCAAGAACATAAACTACCATTTGTATATGATTCTACTTCCAAAGAGTGTGAACGCGGTAAAATTCGCGATCAAATGATCCCCTTTTTGAATCAATTTGATAAAAATATTTATCAAGGATTAATTCAATTAAGTAATAATTATTATGAAATTTATAAAATTTACGAAAAAGTATTTCCGAAGATTACTTACCCAATACAACCATTATCTAACCCTATTTTAATTGAACAACAATCAATCTTTTTTTTTGATTATTGGAAGCGTGTTTTTTCACATGTGTGTAAAACATTACATATTCCTTACATTAAAAATAAAAGTATTCATAATTTTCTAAGAAATATCCAACGTAATAAGCATATAATTATTATATTATCCAAGCATTTATACATACAACAAAAAGCAGATTATTTTGAAATTTTTTCAGTATTATCAAAATAATGTCTGATGTTGTACCTTTTTTAACATATTAAAAAAATGTGAAATTATAAAGCAAGTTATGCTTTTTATACATAAAGTGGTTATCTACAGTTTAAGAAAGTAGTGCAAAGTATGGATTATGTGATAATGGATGAACAGAGTTTGATTGATGACATAGTTCCTTCTTTTTGGATTTTAGTTCCTTCTTTCTGGATGTTAGTTCCTTCTTTTCCTTCTGTTTGCATTGATTCTTTCGATGTTCAATCTGCTGGCTATACAATCCAATAGATGAACGAAGATCCTTTTTGTACTGTAAAATAGTGGCTAACTCGGCAATCTTAGAAGATATTTGATCATCTAATTCTGCCTTTGACGCGTGAAGGTCTTGATCTACATTGATGAAAACCAAGTCAGGATATAATAATTTTCTAAAAAAATCATTCCTGTGTTTATGTGACTCTAGTGAATCTTTTTTTTCCCTAAGCTTTTCAATAGCTTGGTTAAAATCTTCTTCTTTTTGATGCAGTGTATCATCATATAATGCTTTGCGAGCTTCTTCTCTTACTTGTTTTAATTCATTAATAGTAGTATGTAAAACTGACATAATATAAAAGAAAAATGAAACTTGAAATAAAAAAGTTCTTTCTAATAAAAATTAAATCCTTAAATAAATTTGCGTCAATTTTTTTTTTATTTTTTTACATAATCGAAAAAATTAAAAATATTACATAAAATATATATGCCATTACTTTACATTGGAACATTTCTTTATGTTTTAATTATAATTAATATTAGAAATGAACAAGAAGATGATGATTGAAAAATTAATAATGTATGTATTAAATTTAATTCTCTAAATTTATAATAGTTCTTTCAATCCTTCTAAAAATAACATTGGATTTAAACAATTAATAAAAATTTTATGATACATTGGTAAATCACTGGGATAATTTTCCATTTGAATACTATTTTGTTTCACATAATAATATATTTTTTCACTAATAATTAATTTATAATTATTATCCCGTGCTTTGGCTAAAAAATCAAAATCTTCGGTATGACTATTCTGAAAATGTATGTTATCAAATATTTCTTTTTTACATATAAAACTAATGCCTACATCACCAGGAATAAAATCATAGCAATTATGAGCTGGTATAATACGATTATCCATGGTCATACGATAAATATATATATCAAAATCATATATTCTATTCTCTTCTAAAAAATATTGTACATAATGAGGGTGAATAGTATCATCGTCATCTAAAAATCCAACCCATTGTGAAGATGATTCTACCTTTTGAATACCATAATTACGCACCTCACTGGCTTGATTAATAATTCCATTTGTTTTTTCTATTTCGAAACATGTTATTTTTTTTGATATATAATTTTTCGAAATATTATTTTTCTTCTCTTTTCCTTGATCTTTATATATGTGTTCCCAATCTAAATTATTTTTACATCCGTCAAAGACAATAATAGCTTGCCAATTTGTACATGTTTGGTTTATTAAAGATAATATAGTATCATGTATTGTATATCTTCCAATAGACGGAATAATAAATATGACGGAATTAGTATCTATGTCTGTTTCTAAATCCATCTTTTATGAATACAAAAGAAATTTACTTATTTATAGTAGTATTATTTTAGACTATTATTTTTATATATATTTGTTGTCTAAATAGAAACACTATATCCTTCTGTAGACAGAAGTCCAGAAACACCTAACTTATCTAACACCATTACATTATGATTTAAAAATTTATATAAACATTGTTCAAATGAATTTCCATGTAGTAAATCATAATCAAATTTTTTCAATGCTTGAATAAATAAATCTAAATAAACAAAGCGAATTTTATAAAAAATAGATGCATAAGATTCAATATGACCATCCCAGTAGGTCATAATATTAAATCTATTTTGAAAATATTCTATATTAAATGTTTCATTTAAAAAATACCGCCCTGAAATTTTATAAATAAATCGATATGTAATTTTACTTTCTATGATTTTCTGAAGTGCTGTTTTCATTAAATATGTTTCTCCCATACCCTTAAATTTAGATAATACATGATTTCGAACAGTATCTTGACCATAACAATTTATATAATAATCTACATTCTTTTTGATTTCATTTTCAATATGTGGAAACAAGCATAGGTCACTACATTCACATAATAAAATATGTATTGATGAGCCCATTTTTTTTCGTATCGAATGAATTGTTTTCATTGTTTGTTGAAAACGATCTTCTAAAGAAAATACACTTCGTGTATGATAATATGATAATTCATTATTTGATATATTAATGACAGATGTAATAATGATAATATCCTGATTTTCAATTGGAAGATGTTTATCAAAAATTGATTCCATATTTTTTATTTTTTCACAAATATTGTATTTTTGTTGACTATTTTTCCAAATAAAATACGATTGATAGAAGATAGATTGATCATCAAATAAACAAAAATGTAATTTATTGATTATATCTTCATCATGATCACATAAATAGCCAGAAACTCCTCCTTCAATTAACTTTTTCATTCCATAATTATTTCTTCCAATGACAGGAATACCATGTGCAAAAGCTTCTAAGCAAGTAAATGAACCGGTTTCATATATAGATGGTATTAGTAATAAATCTGTTTTTTTATATATATTTTCTATTTCATCGTATTTTATGTAATTATGATAAATAATATTACTATTATTTTGAAGAATCATATCAAACATGTTATTATAAGTATTTTCCTGTAAAAAATAAGCTTTTTCTCCGTAAATATGAACAACTACATTTGAATTATTTTTTTTTTCATTTATATTGCTTTTTAATTCTTGTAAAAAAGAAGACAATTTTTTTAAAAAAATAATCGGGATCTTTTCTTCGACAATTCTTCCAATAATACTAATATGAAAGCTTTCTTTTTGTTTATTAATATTAGTTAGTTTTATGTTATTTTTTTGAATACGATCTAATATATACTCATGATTCTTTAAAATTGTACCTAGAGAACAAATATAATTTTTTTTAATCTTCTTCCAGCTATCATGTTTTTGTGAAATTTCTTCGTATAGATGAATGCAATTTTCAATAACAGAACAAGAAATATCTTTTTGATATATAATAGCAGAATGAATTATATAAAGATGACTATGTATCAAAAGATTTTCTTCTGCATAAGGCGATACATCTAAATAAGGACTATAATGATCTAAGATTAAATCAGGTGTTAAACATCTTAACAAATAATTTAATTCATATTTGCTTTGAAAAGTATAAACTTTAATATGATGATATAAATCAAATGTTTGATGATTATATGATTTCATACATAGTAAAATATACTCATATTTATCATGATTACCGTATTTTTCAAAATAATAAATATATTTTTCAATACCACCAGAAAAATAGATACCCATTATGTGTATAACTCGTTTTTTATGAGAAACAATAAACTGTTTATTTTCTATATTCTTGTTTTTTTCACATGGGAGTAAAGATTGACAATGATGTGATTGTTCAGATTTTAATACAAATTGATTTAATTCTAATAACTCTCTGGTTTCAATGATTTTATGTGTGAAAGATTTATGAAGATCCCATGAATGACCCCACATATGAAGTGCATATACATTTTGATGGTATAATAATGGCTTTTTATTTTGTTTATCAAAAAAAGAATAATAATAAAAATACTGCTTATCAAAAAAGTGGTAATTATCTTTATTTATCAATAATAATTCATTCTCTATATTTTTGTTAAATTTATTTGTCTTGACATACTTATTTGTTTTATTACAATTATTTAATTCATTTACATTATTCTTATTTATAATAAAATCATTACACATATGAGTAAAAAAAATAGGGCCAGTTTGCATGGGAATTGTTTTATGAATTTGTGTATGATAAAAATAAGGTATGCTTTTAATAATAATATCTAAAAATGGATCATATTGTTGGAATCCCATAATTCCAATAGCAATATACTCATTTGATTCATAAGCACTAAACCCATGAATACACTCTATTGTATTTAATAATGGTTCAATATTTTTTATACATAAAAAATCACAATCGACATATATTCCTCCATATTGATATAAAATTTCATAACGTAAAATATCGGCTTTTTGTGCAAATGTACTAACATGATCAAATAATGATTGATTTACTAAAAATGGTATATTATCATCATTCCATAAATAAAAATTCCATTCTTTATGATGCATCATCCATGATTGAATATATTGAATATAGATAGCAGGAATTTGGTTATTTCCAATCCATATAAAATGAAAGTTTTTAGGTATTTTTCCAATACATGTATTTGAAATTATTTCTTTATTTTTATGTACCATAGATATTTTATTGTTATTATTTATTTTGGAAATAATATATTGGTTTATATATGAAAAACTATCATTAATAAGTATTAGATTATCATAAGATTGTTTAATTTTTTCAGTAAATTCTAAATAAGATTCCTGAGTATCAAAATAATGATAATAAAATTGAATATCGGGAAAAAACTTATTTTTCTCTCGATTTACATAAGAATCACATAGAATATAGGGTATTTTATTTTCTTGGTAATATTGGATTATATAAATAATATCCAAGAATGATTCTTTCCTATGTTCTTTCTTTTTACTTACAATACTAGTGTCACTTGATTCTAATATTTCAACATCATTAAAAAATAAAAATACTGGAATAACTACTGATTTTTGTTTGAACTCTTTTAACAGTTTATGATATATATTTTGAAAATCTTTAAAAGATTTTATTGCTACATTTGTATTCTCAATAATTTTGTTATTATCTTTTATACATATTCGATTGTAAATATTATGTTCAATATTAGAAAAAGAAAACACATTTAATTTATAAATTAATGATTGTTCGTTCTCTAAATTTTGGGATTTTATAAAGGGGATTAATTGAATATAATTATTTTGTTTTTGAAAAGTTCCTTCTTCAGATAATAATAAATGACAACTTTTATGTATATTTTCATTAATATAGTATGTTTTTTTCATTTTATCTAAAATTACATATTTTGATTTATAATTATATTTTAATTGATTCTTTTTATCATTTTCATTTTTATGCAAAATAACTTCTTCATAATTTTCATAATATAATTCATATTCGATATAATCATGGTCTTGAAAACATATATATTTGTATACTTTATCATGAATATATATTGTTAATAATGTATGTTTCACTTGTTTTAATACATAATCTTTCATAGAATAATTATAATATAAATCGTAATTAGTCATATCATATGCAATTTGATTTATTTTATCAATAAAATATTTTTTTTCAAGAATACTACCAGATTTTTGATTATCTTTATGAAATAAACGGACTAGCATATATTGTGGAAGTAAGTGAAAAGAATAAGAACTCGAATTTTGATAATAATGAACAGCATCTTTGGAAAAAAAATAATCAAATTCACCATAGTTTTCCCATTTAATCTTAAGAAAATAAGATTTTAATTCGATAGTACCTTGTTCCTGATTATTTCTTTTAATGATATTGCTGTTATAATCAATTAAACATAATTCTTGCCAATCTTGATGATAAATAAAAATTTCAGTCATAATAAGAAGAAAATAACAATTAGTATGATGACTCTATATAATATACTTATAATTTCATTTTAAATAAATTAAATAAAATGAAAATGAAGACAATGTTTTTAAATAAATTTTAAATAAATTTTAAATAAATTTTAAATAAATTTTAAATAAATTTTAAATAAATTTTAAATAAAATTTCATAATTTAATGGGTAAATTATTTGAATAAAAATAAGCTTTTCCATCTTCTTTATTCCAATTCACTTGTAAAGTCAAAATACCAACTCCATTATTAGCTGCAGAAAAAACTGCTTCCTTATAGATAGGATCAATCATAGATGTTTGAAAATATTCTATATCAGTTCTTTGTATAATAAATAATAAATAACATTTATATTTACCTTCCAAAGAAATTTTTTCTAATTCTTGAATATGTTTTAATGCCCGTGGACTTACTGGATCATTCTTATTTTTGCGATATCCATCGGGAAAATATGCAATTTTTTGGTTCCATTCTTTTGATTCAATGAATTCTGTATAATTTTTACGATCTTTTTTAGCACAATCTACATAATCAGCTAAAGGGACTGTTTTTATTTCTAAAATAAATTCCTCATCATGTTCATTAATACCGTAGATATCAAAGCGAGAATTTTCAAATTTCTTTTCTTTTTCCAATAATTTTACATTTTGTAAATGGGAAATACAATTTTGTTCTATTGCACTAAAACCAATTTTTTCAGCTATTTTTGGATGAATACCAATAATTTCACGATATTTTTTACCATTTTTAATTTCTTCTAAAATAGCTAAGTTAACTGTATAATCTGTTTTTACATTTGGATTTTTATTTTTAGTTAAATATATTTTTGCTTCTTTATCTACAAGACCACAACAACCTAAAGAAGGACAATGAGCTAAAAAATCAGTTTCTGTGCCTAATTCTTTTTCTTCATTCACTTCTTTTTCATCAATTTTAGAAGCACATGGTATGATTATATCTGCTACATAAGGTGATTTTATTTTTTTAGAAGGACGATGTAAGACTTTACCGCAAATAATTTCTCCACAATCATATAAGACAATATTTTCCATTTCTTTGTGTTTTAATATAATGTTAAATGTAGGTTATAATAACAGAATATTTAAAAGATTAGATAAGATTTATCATTTTTTTATTATTATGTATCATTTATTACATTATATAAATGAGATACTTTTGTGTCTTGAGTATTATTTATTTTAAGAATTTCATTTTCTCTTTCAAATTCTAAATTATTATATATATATTCATTTGTATTATCTCGAATAATATGATAGTCATTATTCTTTTTGAGTTGTATTTCTTGTTTATATTCATTTTCGTGCATAAGATGCCATATGTTCAATTTTTGAGTACGATTTGGTCGATAAGCACGACCAATAATTTGTTTTTTTAAATTATTATGAGTTTTATGTAAAAACACAATATCTGACGTAACTTCTAAATTTAAGCCACAGCCATATAAATTTGAATTCAATAATAAAACATTATGATTACCGAAAACATAGTTATTAATGGAATCATATATTTCTTGAATATTACCATTATCTAATTCTACATATGATATATGATACTCTTTCAGTAAATATATTAGATCTTTGAAAATTTTAGGATGTTCTGAACAAAATATAACTTTTGACATACTATTAATCTTGGCAATAATGAAATATTTTAAAAATTCTTGCTTCGATTTTTTTGTATATTTAAGTCCATTTTTTATATTTGCGAGCATGTCTTGATGTTGTTGTTCATTTTTAAAATCTTCATATAAAATTGATCGGTCATGGCAAAACAAACATTCTTTTTTATATAATTTTAAAAACCAATCATTTACGCATTTATGACAAGCACTTTTTTCACAACATTGAGAATAAAGTTTATTTTTATAAACTTTCATTTCTTCAAAAACATTTTCTTGATCAATCTTTTCCTCATCTTGTTCAATCTTTTCCTCATCTTGTTCAATCTTTTCCTCATCTTGTTCAATCTTTTCCCCATAATCAATATCTTTCTTATCATTTTTGATTTCATAATAATTATCACAAATATTACATTGATTATCATCATTATTTTTAATTAGTACATAAGATGGAAAATCAATATTTGGTGTATTACAATAAATACAATTCGTCTTATAATTTTTATTACACCAATTATGAGTACATTCATAACAAATAATATTCTTACAACACGGAGATAATAACTTCTTTTTATTTTCTAATTCAGTATAACAAATTAAACAACAATTATTTTCCTTTAAACGATTTATAATTAAATCTAGTTTCTCGGTATTTTCCTGTAATGAATTCTGAGCTTTTTTCAATAAATATGTATTCATTTTTATTTGATCTTCTGCAGTACAATGTGTAAGGGTTTTTTCTAAATCTTGAATTCGCATTTTTTCATATTCAATAATGTCTTTTTTATCACAAATTAAATATTTAATGGCTTCTACTTCATTAGAAGCAATTTTATATTGATATTTATTTTTTAATTTTGTATAATCCAAAGCATTTAATAAACTAAATTCTTCTTGATCAATAATATTGGTAAATATATTATCCAAATATATATTGCGACAAATCATACTATATGAATTATATTTATCCATTTCAAATAATTTATCTACATAATCATCATTACATTTAACAGCAATATTTTTGAAATAATTCTTATTAATATCGAATATTCCAGTTAAATCTAGTTCAAAAGATGCTGAAATAAACCAAATAAAATCATGGTTAATTTTGCAATTAATTATACTGGATATGCTATCCACTTCATCAAATATAATACGCGATATTTTTAAAAAATGACTATTTAATGTTGTTGCTAAAGAATGATAAAACAGTGATGTAGTGATTAATATATCATAATTATTTAGATCATCTTGTTTTTTATCATCATAAAAATTAAGAATATCTTCATAAGAAACTATTTTTTTATAAGTCAATAATCCATCGCTAAATTGATGAATACTATGAATCCATTGATTCAATAAATTTTGAGGAATAACGATTAAATTATTTTTTTTTTGAGATGCATAAATCAACCCTAAAATAGCAAATGTTTTTCCAGCACCTGGTTTATCACATAAAATACCATAATGACATAAATTTTCTTCTTCAATATGTATACATTTTTTGATTATTTGTAATTGGTGTTTTTTTAAAATTATTGTTAAATCATCAGGATGATCAATGCTTTCTGAATTATAATTTATTTCTTCAATTTGATCTAGATAAGTTATCATATTTATGTTTTTGTTGGATGATTCCCAAGTTTGAGCATTAATATGTATATCCTTATTCATTATTGAATTTTCATTATTATTCAAATTATTTTTTTCATTAAAATTATCATCTTGTTCTTCAAAATTAGGATGTATTTCATCAAATCTATCTTCCAATAATTGATGAAAACTTAATTCCATATTATTACTTTGATTATTAGAAAGTATCATATTTCTAGTTGAAGAATTTAATAAATTACATTGAAATGCATCTTCTAAGGATGAATAATTATTTTCCTGATCACTTTCCAATACTAAAGAATTCGAGTCAATTAATGTACTAAATAAATACCTATCATCATGAAAAGGATTCATAATTATCTTTATAAAAAATATTTCAAATTAAAACTCAAAAAAAATATAACTAAATAATATATGAATTATACCTTATTTATAATCTTAGTCATAATTCTAATTATATATATTTTATCATTAATTTTTTTTGGTACATTTAGTCAAAAATTATTTAATAAAAGAATTGATGAACAAAATATTGACCAAGATATATCTACATTAGCTGAAAGTGTAGAAGATAATTTTGAACATATTAAGAATAAAACAAATTTTTTTACTTTATTTGCTATTTTTATTATTATTGCGATCTTATTAATTTATTATATTATAAAATTTGGAGTAATTAAGGGAATATGGAGAATCATCATTACTTGGGTCTTTTTTACTATTGCTACTCCCACACCCCAGTCAGGTTTATTATTATCAATTCCATTAAAATTAATATATAAAATACCGATGGATCTAACTCAAATTATTGCTTCATTTGTGTGTTTAATCATTATTTTTGGATTACATTTTTTTGCTCCGCAAGTACTAAATATAGGATTGTTTGGCAAAATTATGGATGCAGTAATAAAAAATAACGCATATTTAATTTTAATTTCATCTTCCATTGGTTCCACAACTATTAGTGGCCTAATTGATAAAATTATTGATTTCTGTAGTCTCAAAAAAATACAATTGGATAAATTACTATCTTATTTTATATTAACGATTGTTAGTATTGTTTATTATAATGAAGAAATGAAGAAATTTAATTTATATAAATACTTTCAATAAATGTAAAAAATAAAATTAACTCTTTAGAAATTAAACTAAATAAATTTAAAGTTCAATATTTTTACCTAATTATTTATAATACAATTATGTGTAGTATAAATCATGATTTAAAAGCAATTTATATTCATATCCATAAAACAGGAGGTACAGCAATATCTATGATTTTAAATAAACATTATGGTTTTAAAAATTATTACTTACATCGACCCGATCATCATGCCTTTTGTTTTCAAAAAACATTTAAAAAGCATATTAATTATGAAAATCGATTTCATGGTGTAATTACATATTATAAAACGTCACCTCATTTAAATCGTAAAATGAATATGAACCCTTATAAATGGGATACTTATTTTAAGTTTTGTTTTATTAGGAATCCATATGATAAAATTGTAAGTGCATGGAATCATGTGAATCGTTTTCAAATACCTTTTAAAAATTATTTGGCTTTAGAAAAAGTAGTCAATGATGTAGAATATATGCACATGTTTATGCCTCAATATCGTTCGATGATTAATGAAAAAGCAAAAGAATATATAGATTATATTGGAAAATTTGAAAATTTAGAAGATGATTTTTTAATAATATTAAAAAAACTAGGAATCACCAATTTTACACATGATTTAACGAAAAAGGTAAATGCACGTGATCATAAACCATTTTATAAATATTATCAAGATCAAGAAACATTAGATAAAGTGAATCATTTATTAAAAGAAGATTTTGAACATTTATCTTATACAAAATTTGAAACATTAGATGAATTTCATTATCAATTTGATCAAAAAAAAAATGATGATTAATAATCAACCAAAACGTTTAAATTAACTATTCATCTTTATTATCTAATAAACGTTATTTATTAAATCATGCCAACCGAACATAATTTTTTAAAAAATACATTATCATTTATACTCCATGTTATATGTATTGGACTCCTTATATTAATGTATAATTTTAGTTATACAATATTGGATAAATATTATATTCAATATCAATGTTATTCATGGTTCCAAGCTAATTTTTTATTCTGTAATCATATAAGACAAATACGATCTATGTTAGATTTTATATCGAACCATTATTTCTTAATTCTAGGAACTTGGTATTTTTACCCATTAATTAAGAAAATACTCTTTAATTAAAAATATTATTTTTAAATGAAACTTTATAAATAAAAACTTTTATTTCTCATATATTATATTTATTACATATTACAAATTATATAATATATAATTCATATACATAATATGTTATTGAAACTTCCCAATGAGCTCATATATGAAATTTTATACTTTTTACCCAATTATGATTTAATTGAAACTTTTCCATTATTAAATAAAAAAATAAATCAAATATTCAAAGTATCCTTTTTTCAAGAACATATATTATTTCGTCATCATCCACTTACATTTAATCAACAAGATAATTATTGTCATTATTGTAATATTAACTTGTATGTAATTGATGAAAAATTAAGTTATGTTCAATGTAAACATAATTCTGATACGTAAAACATACGTTAAAATTATATATTTTATAATTTTTATAATTAATTTATATTATTTAGAAAAATAAAAGTATATTTTATATATATATGTTGCATCAAAAAGATTATGATAAAATATTTAAATATTATCAGCAAGGTATATACCAAATTGGAAATAAGAGATTAATTTCTTTTGGCGATATTCATGGAGATTATAATGCTTTTATACAATTATTACGTAAAGCAAAAATTATTAATACTAAAAATAATTGGATAGCTAAAGATACACATGTTGTTCAAGTAGGTGACATACTAGATAGAAAAGCGCGATTTCATTACCAAAGTGATGAAGATTCAGAATTTTTAATTATTGGATTGATTTTAAAACTCCAAATAGAAGCCTATTTGCATAATGGAGGGTTTCATCCAATTATTGGGAATCATGAATTAATGAATATTATGGGAAATTTTGATTATGTTTCACCAAAAGGTATGCAGCATTTTAAAACATTTCAGGGGCGTAAAGAATATTTTGAAGTAGGAAATGATTTTTGTAAATATTTAGCAAGTGGATGGAATCCAATTATTAAAATAAATGATTTCTTATTTTGCCACGGTGGAATTAAATATAGCATTGCTTCAAAATATAGTATTTCTCAAATTAATGAATTGATGCGTTCTACACTTTACGGAAATAAAATAGCTTTTTCTTCCAAAGAATTCCAAGATTTATTTGTTAATGAAAATAGTATATTGTGGAATCGTAATTATTCGGAAGATAATCATGAATCACAATATATATTAAATGAGATCAAACAAGTATTATCACTATATAATGCTAAATATATGGTATTGGGGCATACGCCTCAAACAAATGGAATTAAAGTAAAATATAATAGTCATATTTTATGTGTAGATACGGGTATGTCAGCAGCATTTCGCCAAAATCATAATGATACATGTAGTATTCATTATTTAGAAATAATAGACCATAAAATAAAATTACATTAAAAATAAATACATTATTTTAAATTATAATTATAAATAATTGAATATAATTATATCATAATAATTTATATGTTACAACTTTCTAATTATATGTATTTTATAATTTTAATTATTGTAATTATTTTATTATATGTGTATATGGTTCAAAGCAAACCAACACAAATAAAAGAAAATATTAAAGAAGGATTTATAAATAATAACCAAGGATTTAATAAGTCTAAATTTGATACTCAGTTTGCTCCTTTACAATTATTAGGTTCAAAAAATCTAATAAATGATCAAAATTTACTTACCCGTAAATTATTACAATGGGAATATCCATTTAATGGTCATAATGCAGGATACACAAATTTAGGATGGCCGCCATTAGCACCACTCTACTCTTATCCTACTTTAAATTTCCATAGTAATCATGGACCACAACCATTGGTAAATAAATATTCATGTTCTTATAAATAATTTACCAAGATTGTTATTAATAAATTATTATCTGATTGATTAATCTTCAAATTGATCGCACCAACCCCATAAAATAATGGAGATACGACCTTCATTTTTATATTGGTTGGGATGAACTTGAGGAATTCCATGTTTCCAATTAATATTTACATCGCAAGCAAATGCATAAATACTGTTGTCTTCCAAAGGCATTGAAATAACACATTTATTATCATTAAATTCAAAAGCAGCTTGACGTGTCATTCCCAGGCTTAACGCAATAGTCATATTTTGTTTAGCCGCAATATGTGGTTTAATTGCTGCAGCATCATGGTGAAATGGTTTCCAGTCACTACTATCTTTGTAAAAATTAAATCGTGTACTTTGGGTTTTAAATTGAAAATATTTTTCAATCTTTTCAATGATCAATTGAAATGTGGGCACTTTTTTCTTCCAATCTAAATGATCATCTACAATAAAATGTGTATTTCCATGCCATAATTTCCATAAATCTTTATCATGCAATCCGCTTTCTTTCACTTCACTTAAAAGTTTCTCATAAAAATCATTGGAACTATTTTGTTTCAAAAATTGATTTACTAAAATTACATCATTTGTTTTGATTGCTTTTCTATAATATTCTTGGTTTCCATCTCCAATATTAATATTCATATGTGATTTTTCATGACATGGGGTAAAGTTCTCTGTATTTTTTATATGTTTTTTCTTCTTAATTGATTTAAATATTGTATGTTCATGAGAAAATTTACATTTTTCATTAAATTTACATTTACCTTCGAGAAAGTAATATTTGCAGATATTATCTTGATGTAAAAAAGAACAATTTTCGGTAGTACATTTACCTTTTACATAAAATTTACATATTTTATTTGTATTTTTCTCTATGTTTTTATCTTTTGATTCACTCATATTGATAAAACTTTTTAATTAGTAAATAGTAATAATATTATTTTAAATCTTTTCTATTTAAAATATTAAATAGAAAAAATTTATTTAAAAAATTATTGAAAAATGATTTTTTATTCCATTTAAATAAAAGATACTAAATTAATATTAATTAAGTAAAAATACATATAGTTCACTATGTCCAAAGAAAACTCATTCTTAAAAATATTTGAACCGAATAATGAAATTCAAACATTAACACAAGAAGAAAAATGTTATCATTTTCCTTATATTTTAGATAATTTTCAAGAAGCAGGAATATATGCCATTCAAAATAATGAAAATGTACTTATTACCGCACATACAGGTTCCGGAAAAACAGTATTAGCAATTTACGGCATTGCTTATGCTATTAAAAATAATAAAAAAGTAATTTATACATCTCCTACGAAGTCATTGTCCAATCAAAAATACGACGAATTTATCAAATTATTTTCAGCAATATCAACAATTGGTATTATGACCGGAGATATTAAAGTAAATCCTGACGCACAAATTATGATTATGACTACTGAAATTTTACGTAATATTTTATATAAAGAAAAACAACTAGATGGATTACAATCATCACAAGGTTTTATTGATATGAATGATGTAGGGGTGGTTGTTTTTGATGAAGTACATTATATTAATGACCCTGATCGCGGTCGTGTATGGGAAGAAGTAATTGTTATGTTGCGTCCTGAAATATCGTTGATTATGCTTTCTGCAACAATTGATAAAGCGGAACAATTTTGCTCTTGGATAGGTAATATTAAACAAAAAAAAATTAATTTAATTAAAACATCTCATCGTGTTGTTCCATTAAAGCATTATTTTTGGAAAGATAAACATTATAAAGATGAACAAGGAAAACCTAGAGTTAGATGGGAAAAAATTCAAGTTTGTGATAATAATGGTAATTTTAAAAATTATGATGAAATAAAACAAAAATATACTAAGTATGATCCTAATAAAGTAATGAATTCATTATTAGACCACTTGGTTTCTGATAATCAATTGCCAGCACTTTTTTTCCGTTTTTCTAGAAAAAAATGTGAAGAAATGTGTCATAATGTAAATAAAAATCTAGTCAATCATGAAGAAATATCCGAAATTTTACATATTTTTAATTCAAAAATGTTAAAATATAAAGAAAACTATGAAAAATTAAATCAATATCAAGATATTTATAAACAAATTCAAAAAGGGGTCGCTTATCATCATTCAGGAATGGTTCCTATTTTAAAAGAAATTGTGGAAATTCTTTTTTCGAAGGGATTAATTAAAATTTTATTTGCGACGGAAACTTTTGCGATTGGAGTAAACATGCCTACAAAAACAGTTATTTTTAGTGAATTAGAAAAATTTGTTAATAAAGGAATGCGCTCATTGCGTCCTGATGAATATAATCAAATGAGTGGTCGAGCAGGACGAAGAGGATTAGATAAATTTGGTACTGTTATTATTATGCCAACATTTAACTTAATGAGTTATGATGCATTAAAATTGATTATGTGTGGAAAAAGTCCTTCTTTAAAGTCTAAATTTGAATTATCATATCAATTTGTATTAAAAACCATTTATAATCATGAATTTAATATAGAAAATTATATACAAGACACTTTAATTGATTTAGAAAATCAAAAAATAAAAAATAGTGAAGAAATTCAATATGCTAAGCTTATTCAAGAAAAAGAACAAATATTTAATCAAAAACAAGAAAAAGAAGATAAATTGCTTGCCAAGCTAGAGGAAATGGAACAATACCAGTCTAAAATCATGGACACATTATTTGTAGTAAGTCAAAAAGACCGTAAGAAAAATGAAAAAAAAATAAAAGAGATTCAAGACTCTATTCCTAATTTTAATAATGTTCAAAAAAAATTTAAATTATACCAAGAAAAAAATAATGAATTAAAAAAAATAGAAAATAGCATAGAGTATTGTACTCATGGACTTCAAGATAATATGCATCAAATGAAAAAATTACTAGAAGACACCGGATTTATTGATAATAATATTATTACTTTAAAGGGAATTATTGCGAGTAGTATATGTGAAGTCAATGAATTAACATTAGGGCAAGCAATTTATGATAACTTATTTGATGACTTAAATTTCGAAGAAATTATTGGATTAATTACCTGTTTTCTTAATGAACGAGATCCTTCAGGAGATGACAAATACGTTAGTGATCTACAAGTTTCCTCTAAATTACAAAATAGAATCAAAAATATTGATCAAATTGCTGAATCTTATTACCAAAAAGAAGATGAATATGGGATTTATATTCAAAGTGATTTCAAATTATATTTAGATTATATAGAACCAGCTTATATATGGGCACAAGGTAAATCAATCCAAGAAGTTTATCATCATACTAATGTTTATGATGGTAATTTTATAAAGACAATGTTGCGTATAACAAATTTAATGATGAATTTTAAAGATATTTGTAATTATTTAAAAAAATACGAAATACTTCAAGTGATTGAAAATTATGAAGAAAAAATTATTCGAGATGTGGTCTCCATACAGTCTTTATATGTCGAAGGTTTATAAATTAAAAAAATAATTTTACTAATTTATATTCTACATCTTTCAATTTATTTATTTATTTATTAAATTTCAAAATTTATATAATTTATATCATTATTTATAGGAATTTGACAATAATTTTCACAATGATTATGTAAATGATACATGTGACGTTCTTGATATATATTTTCTCTTACATTTAATAAATTAGGCAATGAATCATAAGATTCTGATTTTCTAGATAAAATATTATTTTTTATTTCTTTATTTAAATTTTCATTTTGTGGTTGATTATTTAAAAAAGAAGTTGTAGACTTTTCTTGATCATTGGTTTTTTCTTTTTGATTAGAACAAAAATAAAATGAAAGTAAATTATTACAACAACATTCATCCTCATTACTTTCTTCTTCAAAACATGAAGTTCTAGATGGTATAAGTTTTTCATCTTTAATTTTATTAGACCAAGAAACTGATTTTTTTGGCATGTATTTATATTTTTTTTTATTTCTATTTTTTAAACAATTTTTTACCATAATAGAAAGATAATTATTTAATTTATATAATAAAATAGATTATGTATAATAATTTATCTTTAATTGATTATTTTTATATCATTTTTTTTTACATGTTTACTATTTATTTATTTTTAATATGATTTTTTCAAAATAATTAAATATTACTCATTTTACACATGAAGTATATATAATATATTTAAAGATAGTTTCATAAAAAATATTGAAAGGATGAACCGTTGCATTGCCTATAATAAAAATAATAAAAAGTGCAGAACAAAAACCATAAAAAATAAACTATTTTGTTGCGAATCACATAAACCAATTAATCAAGAATTATTTGAAGAAGGATGCTTTGTATGTTATCAAAAAGAATTTCAACCCAATGAATTAATTTATTTAAAATGTAAACATGTGTTTCATAAAGAATGTTATCAAGAATGGTTAAATTATTCTACCTATGATAATCCAGTTTGTATTATTTGTTTACGAGATGTTTTTACACATACTAACCAACAAAAAACAATAGAAAATAAAATTTCACCCGAAAAACAAATTCAAATAAAAAAGCTTTGTGATATTAATGAAATATTAAAAGTTCATTAATATTATAATTCGAAATATTTATAGATTACATATTTAATTTTTATTAAATTAAATATAATGGAATTGAAATAAATATCTACTATATAATATAAAAAAAAAATGAGTCCACCACAAGAATATAATAGAGAAGATTTACGATATTTTAGTACATATAATCCAATTACAAAATTATTAGAATATTCTAAATATACTTTTTTGTTTGAAATGTACGAAAAAGATTTTAATTTAGAAAATAAAACAAAAGTAGAAATATTTGATGATTTTTTGGAAAGAAATGAAACAGATTGGAGAAAAATTGTATATGTAAAACCTGATTTAAAAAAATATTTTGGTCCAATGACACAAGAAGTTTTAGACTATAATGATAAATTTGCCGCAACATTTTATATTGGAAGTATGAATGTTGGAATTCCTGATAATTATGTAAGTGAAAGCACTATTATTGAAAATCAATGGAAACTAGTTAATTATGGAATTAATCAAACACGTCGTTTAAGTGATTATTTTTTTACTAATACAGATATATTATATACAAAATACAATTTTAATTTTGAAAAATATTCAACTGATTATCAAGTATATGGAAATAATCTTGTGGTGTTTACTGATTTTGTATTTAGAACACTTCAATTTAATGATCATCCTACAGGATTATATGGAAACAGTGATCCAGGATTTTTAAGTATATATTTTTTAGAAATTCCTGATTTAAGAGATTATTTGTCTGAATACGGTTGTACAAGTATTTGGAAAAATGTGACCACTAAAAATATAGATAATATTGATTATATTGCTTATGGAAAATTAAAAAAATTGCCGTATACAGATAGAGATCTTTTAATGGAAGATTATTTAAGATGGGGTCAATATGAAAAACTAGAAATTATTTTTAATCCTGTTGAAGAAACAAGTGTAGAAATTAATTTACAGTCGATTTGCAATATATATACTTCTAAAACAATTGGAACAGGATTTTTATATCAAAGTTCAGATTTAAGCAGTGATGAAACATATATTGTCACTTGTGCGCATTTAATTGACGTATCAAATTTAGATACATTTAGAGCAAGTTTTAATGTTAATCAAATAGATCCAAACGTTCTTAATAATGTTGCAGAATTTAGATTAATGGGAAGAGATCTTTATACTGATATATTAGTTGGTATTTTTGATGCTACATTGCCTTTTAATAAAAGTAATAATGTTAATATTAGTCAATATAAAAAATTAAGGATTAATGATACTTTTACAGCCAAACAAGGTGATGAAGTTTATACATTGGGTTCTATTGGATATATAGACAATGATTCATATTTAGAAGGTAAAATAATGGATCCTAAATATTATGGTAACTTTGATACTAAATCTACAACCATTCCGCCAACTTACTTAGTAGATATGAGAGGAGCAGGTGGCATATCTGGAGCACCATTATTTTCAAAAAATAATGATAAAGAAGTTATAGGTATGATAGCAGGAAAAATAGAAGATAAATTCTTAATTGGTTTAACTCCTTTTTATTTAGATAATATTGTTTCTAATATAATACAAAATTATGAATTTTATTCAATATTATATAAAGATGATCCTATTAAATTAAGTTTTTTTCTTAAAAATGGTTTTCCTAAAAAATGGCTTGGTATCAACGCTTATTACTATAATCATAAGCTTTCAAAACAATATTTTAAGTCATTATCAAATTTTAATTATCTAGGAGGAGTATTTATTTCAGAATTTATACTTGGCTATAATTGGATAAAAGATTGTTACGTATATGATACTGATTCTTTATCAAAAGAAGGAGTTTTTGTATTTAATTCACCATTAATAAATTCAAACATGTATAAAAGACATGTTGATTCATCCAGAAAACCAATAGTAATGACGGCATTATCATTTTATGAAGGATTAACTGGTGTATACAAAAAAATGCAACTTGGTAAATACGGTAATCAAGAAGGACTATATAATTTATATTATGGGTTAACAACAACAGGAGCAGTGAATACATCTAATTTTGGCGATGGTTATTTTAATAGTTTTGCTAGAACTTTGTCAAATGTAATAATTGAATATTATTATTATGATGGATTAAATTGGATATTTGAAACAGAAGAAATTGGAGGAAATAGTAAAGAGTGGTTTACTACTTATGTAGATAATTTAGGTAATAAATTTTTACAAAATCGTTTTGAATTACCATTATTCCTCGTACCTTATACTAAATCATATGTTACATCATTCTCCAAAAATGCTTCTCAATGGGCAGTTAATAAAAATAATAATCAATCAAAAAATACAAGAATGATAAATTCTTTTTTAAAATTCTTGAATGATAACGATACAACAATGATGGATGGTGATAATCCTCTTGATCCTAGAGAAACAGCAGGATCTTCTATGTTTGGTCAAGAATATGATGATATTGTGAAAAGAAACGGATAATATTAATTAAACTTATAATTAGTTTTTGACATATAATAAGTATATTCTAAATAAGCTTATTACACTTATATTTCAAGTATACAAATTTATATATTATTATAATTATATCAAGTATAATAATAAAAAAATAAAATAAAATCCTTATTTTAGATAACTTCAAATTTAAAATTATTAAAAAAATCATCAAAGCAATCAGAATTCCCTTGTTTTCCGTACTGAATATATATTGCGTTTGCAGCATTTTCCATATATTGAAGAATTCTTTGATAATAATCCGAATCTATTGGTTTATTTGGATTAATGCCACCACTAGCTAAGCAATAATAAGAAGTATATCCTACTAATTGATCTTTATAAATAACTTTCCAGAAAGCATTATTATTTTCAAATACTTGAAATCTTAAAGTATCTTTTTGTTCTGAAATTCTAAAAAATCTACTTAAACCATTATCAATATAATATAAATTAGTAATATTATCTTCTTTTATTTTATCTAAAATTGTATCATCTATATAATTAATTGAAAAAAATTCCAAAGGTTTTTTTTTTGCTTCCATAATTAAATATTCTGGATTTACTTGAACACTAAAAGTAGTTTCATCTAATAACTTTTTATATTCTGTTAAATAATCCATTGTAAATTTTCCACTTGAATTTGCATTCACAGAATAATTAATAGTTGCCGATAAAGTTAATTCAAGATTTTTTGCTAATTCTTTACATACTATATTCATATTAGCATTTGACAAAGAATTTCTTGATATATATTCTGGAACAGGAACAGTAGAAAGATTAATTGGTAAAACTCCTAAATTACAATTAGGAAAATCTAAAAGAAAATTTGAAGTAGCATAAGTTGCAAATACAAGTTCTTTTGTGACTTGAAGACATTTTAATGTATCATCTGTTCCTCCTAAAATAATTAAAATTGGTAAAAACCCCTCCTCTTTTGCTTCTATTATTGCTGTATTTAAATCTGATTGAACATCATATCTTGTAAATACAGTTCTTTTAGCAATAGCACAACCAAGATATTTTGTAATACCTTTAATAGCAGCATCTTTTTCTTCAGCATAAAATTCGTATAATCTTTTGACAACTATACATTTAATATTAAACGCATTTGGGACTGTCATTTATAATATATCATTATATATTTTTTTTGATTACGATTTTTATAATTATAAATTATAAAATTTAATTTTTCATATATATATTATATTACTGGCGACTAATCTCTTTAGTACCCCACATTAAAATTTCTTCTGACCCTTCTTTTTTAACATACATTTTATGTTTTGAACCACCCAATGTAATTGTATCTACATTTATATTACTAGGTTCAGTTGTTTGACTTAATCCACTAATTTTACCAACATTTATATTTTCCACATTTAATGTACCATCCGGGTCTAAATACAACATTGGTCTTGGAACATCATAAGTTCCGTCTTCTTTTATAGGATAAGTTCTAACAGCAAATGCTGAACGAGGATTTTCATTTTTATCTAAATCATGTATAACTGTTCCAAAATTCTGCATAAAAGCTGTAAAACCATTTTTATCTTGTATTTCAGCAGAAATTTCAACACCATATTTAGCAAGATGGGAAGGGTCACTGTTATCTCTTGTTTTTTCATACATTTCTTTAAAAGTATATAATCTACTACTTCTTCTTATTGTAGCAGAACTATAAGATCGAAAATTTTTAATTTCATCATCACCTGTATAATCAGCAAATCTTTCAGTGACTAAATTAGGATTAGTATCATTTGATATTAATACATGATTTTTTGAATTAATTATACTGGAACTAGAACTTGATGAAAATATACCTTTGTAATTGGTATATCTATCATCTGAATTGATACCAACAAATTTACCTTCTGGGTCAACTGATGTATAATTAATTCCTGTTGTAGAGTTTGTCAGCATTAAATCTCCTTTGACCCTTGTATCACCTTGGATATCAACAGCAGGTTTAATAATATCATTAATTTTTGATTCATGTAATAAAATTTTTATAGTTTCATTTTGTTTAATGATATAGAAAGAACCAATAAAATCATCATATAAATCTTGATAAGATATTACACCAGTATCATATTCCTCTAATAAAGTATAATTATTTTGGATATTTACTATAAAATCTAAGAATTTAACTTTTAAATTATATTCTTTTAGATTATTTAAAATTTTAGGTTCATCAATAATAAAATTAAAATAATCAAAACTACTTATTTTTGTCATGTAAATATCAGAAGTAATTTCAATTATATACATTAAGTTAGTTATATATGGAAATTTCTGTAAATCAGTATGTATTTGATTTAAATTTTCTTGATAACTAAATATATTTGTTTTTAATATATCATATATTTTTATAATTGAATCATTAATTATTCTCGTTTTTGCTTGATGATAATCTATAAAAAGCTGAATATTATTATTTGTATTTACACGTAAATTAAAATCTTGTAAATTAATTCCAGAACCAAATGCATATAAATTATTTTGAAAATAAAAATATTTTATAAGATAATTTCGAGAACCATATTTCCATTCAACCTTAAAAGTTAAATATGAATTATCAAATATAAGCTTATCATTTAATATATTTTGTTCTTGGTCTAACATTGTATTAATTAGTGTTAAATTATTAGGATCATCTATTTCTCCCATTGTTAATTTTTCCCAATTTGGAAAATTATAATCTTGTAATATCAATGTATCTTTTGCTAACATTGTGTTTGTATTAATTTTATTACAAAAAAAAGAAAAATTTTTTGATTGATTAGGATATGCTTTTTCAATTATATCTTTAAATTCTTGATCAGAATTAGCTTTTTTTAATAATTTAATAATTCTATTTAAACTATTACAAATAATATTTTCATTTTTTGACATTTTTAAAATATCATCAATCCCACTATCATTTACATCTAATGTTGATTCTGGATCTATTGTACCAATGCCAACTTTATAAACATTTCCGATTGTTTTTTGAGTTGAATTTACATTAAATATTTGCTTATCATTACTATCTGATATTGATAAGTCACCTCTAAAATCAATATCACCTTTTGTAATAATACTTTTATCAATATAATCTCTTAAATTTATACCTGTACCAATAGTATATGTTTTATCTTTTTTTTTAATTAACTGTCTAAAGTTTAATTTTAAATTATTTATTGAATTAAATGCTTCTGATTCAAAAATTATAAAAAAATTTTGATTATATTTTACACCAAAATTCTTATTTAAAACTGCACTATATTTTTTAAAACTATCTTGTATATTTATATCTGTTGTTTTTGAATTAATATCTCTAAGGTTCATTCCATTCCATGCAGTGTTTAATTCATTATAAGAAGAAATATATTTTTCAGATTTATAATCAACATCATACATCCAAGTATAATTTGAAACTAATCCAAAACGCCCTCGAAAATCATTATCTTCAATATATTTTGTTATACTATTTATACTATCCTTTTCCTCTATAATTTTATCAAAAATTTCGTCGTTATGTAGTAATAAAGATGTATAATTTACCATTTTATTAACATTACTTATTCCATCTACAAAATTAATAAATATATTTTTATAAGATAAATCAATTATATATTTATTAACATTTAAAAATGTACCTATTAGTAAAATTTCAGTATCTTCATTTAGTAAAATTCCTTTTAAAGAACATATATAATTATTATCAGTATCATTCAATAATTCTACAAATGAAAATATAAAATCAGGTTTATTTTTAAATTCTTTCTTCATCCTACATAATTCATTTGAAATTTTATTAAATCTATCATAAGTACTCTCATTAAATTGTTCCTTTTCTAATATTGGAATACCGAATGGTCTATATAAAATTTGAATATCTTCTTGATTAATAAATGATTGTATTGGTATTTTTAAAATAAAACATTGATTTTTATAATCTTTTAATTCTGTTTCAAATAAATTAGAAAATCTGTTATTAATATTCGTAGTTATATCTGATAACTGTACAATATTGCTAATATCATAACTATTTAATAAATTAGGAATAAAATCATCTAATAGTGAAGTGACATTTTGATATGACAAATTATCAATATCTAATAATCCTTCTACTTCAAAAGCTTGTTGATTAATACCAACTTTATCATTAAATGTAGTTATTTTATTTACATTATCTGTTTCAATAATATTTTCTCCATCAAATGTTTGAACTCTTAATTTGCCATTTATTTTTGTATCACCATTAATTTTTAAAGTTTCTTCAAAATAATCATCAATTTTAATGGGTGTAATTTGAAAACATAATACTTCATTAATATTTACCATTTTAACAATAGCTACATAATTAAAATTAGAGATAGAATAAGTCACAAAAATAACTTGTCCAATATATAATTCAGGATAATTTAAATTTAAATCCACAATAATATTATAGATAATTATGGGTATATTTTCATTTGATCCTTTGATATAACATTCCTGAATGTATTTTCCATTCCAATAAGGATATTCATATGATTGAATACATTTTAATTGATTAAAATCAGGCACTTTACCATATTCCCATATTGTATTTATAAGTTCATTATTTATACTGTTATTAATAATATCTTGAATGGATTGTAAAAATAATTTATAATAAGATGGAATTTTATTCAAGCTAGTAAAACTTGGAAAAAAATCTTGAACATTAATAGCACTCCCAATAGCAATATAATATTCTGGATCAAGAATATCTGGAATAATTAATTTAAAATCAGTATCTAGACGATTTGTTGAATCAGGATTTTGCCATATAAAATAACTATATATTACTTTTAATTTATTTTTATTATTAAGTTGTTCATTTCTTTCATATAAATCTTTGTAATATTTTATTAAAGTTTCTTTTAATTCGCTATTTGTTATCTCATTCCATGGTGTACCTTCATATTCACTAAAGTTAGTGCTATAATACGTTTCACATACATCAAATTGATATTTATCTAAGCTAAATTTTTCTATGTATAATATATTTGGATCAATAAATTTCTTATTTAATAATGGTCTTACAATAGTATTATAATTTCCTTCTTGTAATATTAAATCTTTATTTTTTAATATTAAATCATATGTGTAATAAATTTTATTTAAAGCTTTCTTGAATAAATTAACACTTGCAACAACATTATCAACAGAAGAATTATTATCTGAAAATGTATTTTGATTAATCTTTACAATTCCTTCCATATTTATGGATTCATTTGTAATTCCTAACTTATCATTTAATAGAACATTTTGTTTTACTTCAAAATTTTCATTAACAACTAAGTTTTTATTAATAAGAACATTTTTATCAATGAAACAAGAATCACTCATGTTTATATAATTATATTAGATAATTAGTTTATAATATTAATTAATTTAATTATGAATTAGATAAGTTTAATTTAAAAAAGAACTATTATAGTAATCTATTATAATGGAAGAATCTATTTCTAATTTTGATTTAAAACACAAATGGGTGTTATGGTTTCATAAAAGTAATGATGATAATTGGGGCGTGGATAGTTATGAAAAAATTTTAGAACTAAATAGCTATCAAGATGTTTTATTTATGTTAAAGCAAATTAATAATATTAACTGTGGTATGTTTTTTTTAATGAAAGAAAATATTAAACCTGTTTATGAAGATCCTAAGAATAAAAATGGTGGTTATTGGTCAATGAGAATTACAAAAAAAGATTCTGAAGTATTTTGGAAAAAAATTGTATATTATTTATGTATAGATCAAATTACAGATACAACAAAAAATGAGCTTTTGATTAATGGTTTATCGATTAGTCCTAAGGTCAATAATAATATCTTTAAAATATGGAATAGTGATTATAAACATATTAATAAAAAATGTATACGAAATGATTTAGATTTTATTCAAGTGGATGATTTATTTTTCCTGGAACATAAAGAGAATAAATAAAAAATAAATATATATAAATATAACTTTTAAAATTTAATTATAATAAATAATTTTGAATTATTCTAAAATTTATTTTTTAATTTAAAAAATAAGTCGTATTATATAGTAAAATGATTTGTAATTTAATAAATAATATTCGTGTATTTTTTACATTTGTTTATGTATTTTTTCAAGATTATACAAGAATTATATATCCATTTGTGGATAGTATAGAAGAAAAATCAAACTTGCTAAATTTAGCATTATTTTTAGAAAAGTTACCTGAAAACTTTGGAGAAGAAAATCAAGATAAAATAGAAGAATTAAATCAAAATATAGAAATTAAAAGTGACGAAATAAATACTAATGAAAATAAAGATATTAATAATAATACAATAAATACTGATGAAGAAAGTAGAATTTTAGAAGAAAATAAGATAGATGTAGATAATTCTAAGCAACAAAGTAATCAAGAAATATCCGAAATAAATGAAGAATCACAAAATAAAATCATAGAAACTCTTATACAAGAAGATAATATACAAACAAATGAAGAACATGATCATGAAAAATTAAAAGTCATACAAAATAATAACGTAGAAAAAGAAAATAATATAATCAAAAATGAAGATACTATAGAAAGTACAATTGATATAAATAATACAAAAAATTTAGATCAATTAATTATAAATGATTTATCAGAAGTTCAAGAAGATTCCCTTCCTAAAGATAAAAAAGGTAAAAAAAATAAAGTTAAAAATAAAAATACTTTTCAAGAATTAGAAAAAGTTTCAATTGAAAAGTTTTAAATTTTTTTAAATAAATTATTAAATAGTTGATTATAATAATTTAAAAAAACAAAAATAAAAACAAAAATAAAAATAAAAATTTCTGTTTCATTATTATAAGAATGTCTGATTATGATTCTATGATATTTTCTAATAAGCAATTTTTTCCTTATTTGATTCTACTGGTTATTTTATTTGCTTCTTCTATTTTGTTAGCAGAAAAATGTCAAAAAAGTATTGTATGTCAAATATTATTTTTGTCATCAAATTTATACCTGATTACACTAATTGTGTATTCTATTTATTATACAGTTAAAAATAGAATGAAGAAAGAAGATAAAGTTTTTCGTTATGTAAGTGATAGTCTTTTGTTAGTTATTGTTTTAGTCACATTTATTATGTTATCTATGAATGCTTATGAAAAGTAATTATTCCATTTCTACCTTTGGTGCTAGTGCAAGTTTTAAACAACCCAAAGAACCAACTGTAAATTTAATTACAATAGGGAAATTATTTTTCATATACATTTCAATAGAATTACATAAGTTAGTACATTTTGCAAATAATGTCAAATGTTTTAAATTATAATATCCTTGAATAATATTATCTTCATCACTAGATTTTACAAAAGTAAGACCATTAGATGTTTCGCCAATAATTGTTTCTTGAGAAGCAAATTCACCTTTACATGAAAAAATTAATTGACTTCCCACACTCTTAATTTCAATAATATCGGATAAATTAATCATATCACGACAAATTTTATTAAATTCATTACTAGGCATGGTAATAATTGACTCAAATTGCGCAGGGGGAATTTGATAAGATGTTTCATCTACTTCAATTAAATTTAAATAATAATTGGATAAACTGTTCTTTTCGCCATTTTCAATACGAATTCCTAATAAGTTTGTATTTTCAGCATCAATAAATAATGTCAATGCGTCATTATTTGTTAATACACGAATTAATTTAAAAAAGTTTAGCATATTAATACCAATACAAATTTTATGTTTACAAAAATAAGATTCAAAGTTATCTTTTTCTAGTTTTAAATGAACTAAAATAGTTTGCGTAGGGTCCATTGTGACAATTTTCATTGCATCCTCAGAAAATTCAATATTTGCATCTGTCAAAATTTCTTTCAATGCTTCGGTCATTGTCTTAAATGCACCCGTCTGCACGGTTTTTAATTCCATAATTTTTTCACCCATGATTTCGTTTATATATTTTATAGTAATAAGAAATCTTTAAGTAGTGAAATTTTGTAAATTAAACGCAATAAAATAATTAATTATGAAAATTAATTATAAAAATATATAAAATTATAAAAAAAAATAAATTATGAAATAGAAGGTCATAAATTAGATGTAAAACTCAATATCTTTATCTTCGTTTTGAATAAGTTCTAATTTCATTTTATGATTGGTGATAAATAAACGATAGAAATCTATGAATTGTTTGATATCAATAAGTATAGATTCCATATATTCTTTATCATACAAACATTCAATTATATTGATATCTACTTTCTTTTCTTTTTTTAATGCTTCAACTAAGTGTCCTTTAGAAGCTTCAAAAATATGTAGATAACACATTAATTGAACTTTTTCATAAGATCGTAATTCATGAAATAAACGTTTCATACGATTTTTAATTTCAATAATTGTTCCATCTTCTACATTGATACCATCTATTTTACCACCCAGTATAATTTTATAGTCTTTACAATCATAAATTTGCTTTGTTTTATATTTATCATCTTTTACTATATTTGTATGGGTATAATTTTGATATACGTTTAACACATTTGTTTCATTTTTAATTCCAAAATTTGTATTTGATACATTTAAGATAGAATCAGTGATTTTCTTTTGATCTTCTTTTGATAAATCTTTAACTTTTTCTAGTATTTTTTCTTTTTTTTGAGTTAAATCTTCAATATTTTTAGACTGAATACATTTGGTTAATTCACTTTGAACATTAATATTATTTTTCTTAGAAATTTCCTGAATTTTTTCAAATTCATTTTTAATTTGAAACTTTGTTAATTCACAATAGGTT
>Ga0255773_10000780_pt1 | contig 33517 bp, 29 predicted proteins | sample 011ome_17_FD_179971 | JGI IMG/M metagenome (GOLD analysis project Ga0255773, IMG submission 179971) | Coastal salt marsh microbial communities from the Groves Creek Marsh, Skidaway Island, Georgia - 011502XT metaG (version 2) | ecosystem: Environmental > Aquatic > Marine > Intertidal zone >... | reverse complement strand
CGCTGTTTCGCAGTCTAGGTATGGCGTTGCTCCAATGTTGAGACCATCTAAGTTCAGTAGTTTTTGGGCTTCATCAACAGTTAAACCATAGAGCATGGGTACCGCTATTTTCTCTCCTGTAGCACCTTCACCAACCACTAAGTTAATTTTAGACCCTTTAGCAAGTTTAGCTCCAACGGCCACTTTCATGCCTTTGATTTCAATCCCGATAACGCAGTCAGTGCAGTCACTCGGTCGATGAATTATTTGGTCAACTTTTATATCGTAGGAGTTCAGTTTTGCCATGGCAAGCGGAATAGTTTGATCTATAATATTTGGAAGTTTAACCATTGGTGCTTCATAACGTGCAATGGTCAAATATATTTTTCGACCAGTTTTTACCGATGATCCAGGTATGGGCTCTTGATCTACAATTTCACCACCTTTTTTAGCGGGTAGGTATAATGAATCAATGATTTTTGCTTCTAGCCTAGACTCTTTAAGAAATACTTCTGCCTCATACATATCGTATCCAGTAAGGTCAGGAACTTCAACCACTTGGTCTTGTTCAGTGTAAGTGATGAGGTAGAAATAGGCACTGCTGATTGCTATGCAGGCCACTAGGACTGCCATCAACGCTTGAACGGCAAATTTTTTGGATAATAGAAATTGAATCATATCAGACTTCAAATATACGTTGAACATTAGTTGAGAAGTTGCCACTATTTATGGAAAGAATTGGGCTGTTTTTATCACATTTGTGCGCTAAACGTTATTCAGATGAAAAATCAACGTGTTGTTGTTACAGGAGGTGCAGGTTTTATTGGTTCTCATTTAGTTTCTAAGTTAGTTGAGTCTGGAAATGAGGTAGTGGTTATCGATATTCTTTTAAGAGGCAATAAGATTCCTCACGATATTTTCAAAAAGGTTGAATTTCATAAGGTAGATGTAACTGATCGTGAAAAGGTGATTGAAATCTCCAAAGGTGCTGACATCATCTATCATTTTGCAGCAATTCTAGGTGTGGATATTGTTGCGGATAACCCCATTGAAACGATGGAAACTGAAGTGAATGGAATGCAATCAGTAGCTGCAGCTGCCATTCAAAACCAAATTAAGAAAATCGTTTACGCTTCAACGAGTGGTGTTTATGGTCACTTAGCTTTAGAGAAAAGTGTGGATGAAGAAATATTGGTTGACCCGAGAACGAGCTATGCTATGGCCAAGAGATACAATGAAATCTATCTTGCTTCATTGTACGAGGAGAAGGGGATTCATTCCGTTGCCATTCGTTTTTTCAACGTATACGGTTTGAGGCAGGATAATAGAATGGTTATACCCCGCTTCTTCGAACAAGCCTTGGCCAACGATCCCATCACTGTTTTTGGAACTGGCGAGCAGACCAGAGACTTTACTTACGTAGATGATGCTGTGAAGGCTTCCATTTTGCTTGGCGTGAACGGAAAGGGATTCGAGATATTCAACGTAGCCAATGAGCGCGAATCTACTATTGGAGAAGTAGCGTCACTTATTAAAGAATTGACCAATTCAAAGTCAGAGATTAAGTACATCGATGCTCCTAAGAAACGCTACGACTACGAAGTAGGTAGAAGGTTTGGTAGTTCAGCAAAGCTTGAAAATCATATTGGTTATAAACCCAATACCAGATTGCGTGAGGGATTACTGGTGTTGTTGGCTGAGGTAAACAACTAACAGATTTGGTGTTGATAATCTTCGTGGCGGTTGATAGCAAAGCGCAGTGTTCAGTCTAATTTTGATTGTATACTGAAATCAATTGGCGACAAAGAACATTGCAATCGTTTATGGTGGTTTTTCTGGTGAGAGAGTCATCTCTGAGAAAAGTGCTCGCTTAGTAAAGCAATACCTCGATCCTTCTAAGTATAGATCATTTTTGGTCGATATTGATCATCATGCTTGGACAGCTTGGCATCAGGAAGTGTCCTATCCAGTTTCGAAAGATGACTTTTCAGCAATCATTGATGGCGAAAGGATTCAATTTGAAGGCGTGTTTAATGCTATTCATGGCACTCCAGGCGAAGACGGCAAGCTTCAAGGTTATTTTGAAGTGTTGAATATACCTTACAACAATTGTGACGTGCTTTCTTCAGCCATGTCGTTCAACAAACTCACTTGTAACTTATTTCTCTCTGGAGCTGGAATCAAAGTGGCCAAATCCCATTTGGTGAGGCTGGGAGAAGCTTACAATAAACTTGAGATTATTGAAAAGCTTGGACTTCCTTGTTTTGTGAAACCCTGTGATGGCGGTTCAAGCATAGGGGTAACAAAGGTTAAGAAGGAGGAAGATTTTGATCAGGCCATCCACTACGCGCAAGAAGAAGGAGTTGATGCTTTGGTTGAGTCATTCTTAGATGGGATGGAAGTGTCGTGTGGTTGCATCAGTATCGATGGAAAACCGCACGCTATTGCAGTTACTGAGATTGTACCAGCCAATGAATTTTTTGATTTTGAGTCGAAATATACTGCTGAAGCAACGCAGGAGATAACCCCTGCAAGGCTTTCTGAAGAGCGTTACAACGAGGTAATGCGGTTGACCGAGAAGATATATCTATATCTCAATTGTAAAGGAATGATTCGAGTAGATTTTATGGTTTGCAAGGACGCAACCTATATGATTGAACCAAATACAACCCCTGGTTTGAGCGATGCCAGTATCCTACCTCAACAGGCGAGGTATGCGGGTTACGATTTGAGTTCATTTTTCGATTTGTCGCTAACGGAGATGTTCAAAAAACATTCATCTGGCCATTAGGAAGTCAGAAAGCTGTTGAACGGCTTTGGCTCGATGACTGATTTGATTTTTTTCTTCTAAAGTCATTTCCGCAAATGTCTTCGTGTAGCCTTCCGGTATGAATATGGGATCGTAGCCAAATCCATCAAATCCTCTATTCGTTTCGGTTATTTTCCCCTCAACCTCGCCTATAAATTCATGATGTTCATTTTTGTAAATTAAATGGATTACAGTTCTGAATCTTGCTCTCCGGTTTTCAATCCCCTCCAGGTTTTTAAGTACTTTTTCATTGTTTTCAGCAAACGAACAACTTTCTCCCGCGTATCGTGCTGAATAAACACCGGGCTCGCCATTGAGCGCATCTATTTCTAATCCTGAATCGTCAGCAAAACAGTTTTCATGAAAAAGTGAGTGGATAAATTCAGCTTTAATTTTCGCGTTTTCTTCAAGTGATTGTCCAGGCTCTTCGATTTCACCTTTGAATCCGGCTTCTCGCATCGAAATGATGCTGAATCTGCCTTTTACTTTTGCTTGGAGCTCAGATAGTTTGTGTTTGTTTCCTGATGCGAATATCAATTTCATGACAGCGATGTTAACGGGTATTCTGTTTTTTCACAAGTTCTGTGGTACTCATTAAGTAAAAAACAAAAAATGGTATTAGTGGGATTTTAAAGCGAATCATCGCCCCATAATTTGGGCTTGTGAAGCCTATTGAGAAGGCCAGAAGCAATGAGAAAAGGATTGAAAACAGCAAAATGGGATTATCCAAAGTGCTGGTGAAAATTCGTCTCAATTTAAGTGTTGCAATAAGTCTTAGCGTTAAAAGAAATAAAAAGGTGTTTTCTAAAGCGCTAAACAACATGACCACGTTTCTCACTTGCAGCAAAGTCGGGGCGAACAATCCATAAAAGGTGGCAATAGGGACCTTGGATAAGACACCGCCTATGGTTGGTGAAACCTCTCCAATATCAAAGCTGTTCCCACCATAATAGTCTTGTTTTAAATCTTCTTGAGTAACAATGGCTTTCTCCAAAATTTCACCCGTGGCATAACTCCCCAGAAGGCCATCTAGTTGTTGAATCAAGATAAAGAACAGAATCGAGCTAACGACCGCAATAATGGGTATTGAGAAGCGTCTAAAGAAACGCGATTTAAGTTTAGAGATGGGCTCACTCAGCAGCCAAAGTATAACACCCGGAGACAGAGCCAGGAAAATATAGGGCTTAATGGAAAGTATGAAATACAAGGAAATCAGCATTCCTACAATTCTGGATAGTTTGATGTCTTTCTTCGAGAATGTAAAGTACATGCCATAAATTAAAAAGGAAGCAGAAGCCAAAGTAATGGTGTCCTTAGAGATTCCTGAGCCCCAAAACAACACACTAGGCATGAACAATGCGGCAATTCTCGATATTCTTGCATTGGAAAAAACATCTTTAAACATCAGGTATAATTTCCAAGATCCAACATAGCTGATGGCAGCCAAAATCACGCTTGCAATCAAATAACTGTTAAAGCTGATCAGCAAAATATGTGCAACAACGCGAGAGACAGTGAAGGTTTAATTATCATTATAGATGTACGGCAGAGGAAAGCCTGTTTCATTGCTAAACATGGAATAATTCTCAAGTGAATAATCCGAATAAATAGCCTTCATGGCAAGAAAAGGATGATCAAAAAACAAAATGGTAAAAGGTTTGGCGGTTTGATAATAGGCAATCGTATCACCACCACCATAATAGAAAAGATAGATTGAAGCGAAGGCCAAAGAAGCGAATAAGCGCACTGAAAGTCCAGTCATGAAAAGTCGCTTTTCTTGCTTTGGAGCTATGGCATATCCAATACCAAGAATCACAATGAGATAAATTGGCACTACTAGCCCTTCCCATAATTCAAAGTGGTTGGATTCCATTGGTTTTTCAAAGTATTTGACGCGAAGAAATTACAAAAGACTTGAATAGAAAGTACATTTGTTGGCTAACTGAATCATTGAATGAAAATTCTAGTTACTGGTGGAGCTGGATATATCGGCTCACACACCATCATCGATATCCTAGATAATACTGAGCATGAGGTAGTTTCGATCGATAATTTTTCAAATTCCGATCCAAATACATTTGACCGGATAGAAGCGATTACAGGTAAAAGAGTGAAAAATTACGAGATCGATCTAACTTCTTATAACACACTTAAGGAAGATTTTTTTCTCAAAGAGGGGCATATTGATGGCATCATTCACTTTGCAGCATTGAAAGCAGTTGGTGAGTCTGTTGCTAAACCGGTAATGTATTATCAAAATAACTTAAACGGGTTGATCAACTTGCTCAAATGCGCTCAAAAGTTTGATGTCGATTCGTTTATCTTTTCTTCGTCATGTACCGTTTATGGCAATGCCGATCATCAGCCAGTTACTGAATTTACTCCGACTCAAACTCCAGAATCTCCTTACGGCTATACCAAACTCGTTGGTGAAAAAATCTTATCTGATTTTGCGAAAACCAAGTCTGCTTTTCAGGCACTTTCACTCAGGTACTTCAATCCAGTAGGTGCCCATATTTCTGGAATGAACGGGGAATTGCCCAAAGGTCGTCCAAACAACCTCGTTCCGGTAGTTACTCAATTTGCAAGTGGTTGGGTAGATGACCTGGTGGTTCATGGAACCGACTATGGTACACGTGATGGAACTGCAATAAGAGATTACATACATGTAAGTGACATTGCGCATGCGCATGTGCTTGCTTTAGAGTACTTAAACACTGGCCAAACGGAGACCAATTACGATGTTTTTAATTTGGGTTCAGGAAATGGAGTTACTGTTTTGGAAGTGCTTCATGCTTTTGAGAAAATTTCCGGACTAAAACTGAGTTATCGATTGGGCCCGAGGCGCGAAGGTGATGTCGAAATGATCTATGCCGACAACTCCAAAGCAACTTCCTTGTTGAACTGGAAGCTTCAATTTGGGATTGAGGATGCCATGTCTTCTGCTTGGAAGTGGCAGCAGTTTTTGAACAAGGCTAAGAATGGTGATAAGGTTCGCCTTTGATAATTGTAAAGGCCCTGTAGATTTGTTCAGCCAAAATAAGACGCACCATTTGATGGTTGAATGTCAATCTTGATAGGGATACCTTGCCTTTTGAACGTTCAATCAAGCTTTTCGAAAAGCCATAGGCTCCTCCAATAATCAAAACAAGGTTTGATTGATCATAGATTTGGTGTTGATTGATCCAATCCGCAAATTGTAGAGAATCCATAGTTTTTCCGCCATCATCCAAAAGATAGACAGATTCTCTTGAATCAATTGCCCCAAGAAAAGCCTCTCCTTCTTTCTCGATCAATAAGCTTTGGTTGTTTCGATCGATTTTCTTCACATCAGGCAGCTCTTCCCAAGAAAGCTTGGTGTAGTGTTTTAGCCTTGAAACATAATTGTTCAGACCTTCTTTAATATATGGAATGTTTGTTTTCCCAATTGAAATAACCCGAATCGTCATAGTTCGATATCTTTGAAAGACCTCATTAAACAAAATGGCATCATGAAGAGAATTGCAACACTTGTATCTATCATTTTTCTCACCTTTTCATTGTCAGCGCAAGATTACACTGCAATCGACAATGCGTTCTCCGAAGGTAATGCATCTGCATTGTCTAAATCGTTTGATTCGACTATCGAATTTTCCATCGATGGAAAATCTTCTTCCATAGGTCACAGTGATGCCGAGAATAAAATGCGTTCATTTTTTTTAGACCACGAACCGCGCAATTTTGAAATTGTGCATAAGGGGAAATCAAAAAGTGATGCACACTATTTTATTTCGCAGCTTGTTACAAGCAATGGTTCTTACAGAATCACGGCCTATTTGCACAAATCGATTGATGAATACTTAATCCAAACGTTAGAGATTGAAAAAGACTAGTTATGCTCCATTTTCTGTGGAGAATTTTGTAGAACGGGCATTAGAAGAGGATGTTCGAGATGGTGATCATACTTCCTTGTCGTGTATTCCAGAGACAAGCATCGGTTCGGCCGAGTTGATTATAAAGCACAATGGTATTATAGCAGGAGTTGAGGTAGCGAAGCGCGTTTTTCAATTGTACGATGAAACGCTTCAATTCGAGGAGATTCTTCACGATGGTGATTCAGTGAACAAAGGTCAGATCGCATTCAAAGTGCACGGTAAAGAAAGGAGTATCGTCACCACTGAAAGGCTCGTGCTCAACATTATGCAGCGTATGTCCGGTATTGCAACCACTACCAATCGCTATGTCCAGCAAATTTCACACACTCGAGCCAAAGTCCTAGATACCCGAAAGACAACGCCCGGAATGCGCTGGTTTGAAAAGGAAGCAGTGAAGATAGGTGGTGGAGAGAATCATCGATTTGGACTTTTTGATATGATTATGATTAAAGATAATCATGTAGATGCATCAGGTTCGATTACCAATGCTTTGAATCATGTGCATGATTATTTAACCTTTAAGAATCTCGACCTACGCATCGAGGTTGAAGTGAGGAGTTTTGAAGAACTTTTAGAAGCCATGAATCACGGTGGATTAGATCGGATCATGCTCGATAATTTTTCGGTAGCCGACACGAAAGAGGCTGTTGAGATGGTGAATGGAAGGTTTGAGCTAGAATCTTCGGGGGGCATTACCATTGACACTATAAAAGAATATGCCGAGACCGGAGTAGATTATATTTCTGTTGGTGCCTTGACCCATTCTGTGAGATCCCTCGATTTAAGCCTAAAAATTGTAAAATAATGAGGTTGATTCTGCTTGTGCTTTTCGCAATTGTGTTGACGTTAAATGCGCACGCTCAATACAATCCACTCCTTCCTCCGAATTCATATGCTTCAAGCGATAACCCAAATTATTGGAAGAACAAAAAGCCGCATTCTGCTTATTGGCAGCAGGATGTATACTACAATATCAAAGCAAAACTTGATGATGAAAAGGATGTGATTTCCGGGCTAATGCACTTGGAGTATGTCAACAATAGTCCCGATACCTTATCTCAATTGGTTTTTCATTTGTATCAAAATGCCTTCAGCAAAGGGTCTTATGCTTCTAATTTTTTCTCGCTTATACCAGACCAATCAGATACGCTATTTCAGAAAACGGAAGTATTTGATGTAACAGTAAATGATATGTCGGTGAAAGTTGTGCTCGACAATACTATTCTTTTCGTTAAGCTCACAGCACCCCTGCTTCCTGGAGAAACAGCAAAGGTTGATTGCACATTCGAAACACAGTTCGGCAAAATCAATGGACGAATGAAAATGTATAATGCGTGGGGGTTTAAGCATTACAACGTTGTGCATTGGTATCCGAGAATTGCTGTTTATGATCACAAGTTTGGGTGGACTACTGACCAGCATTTAGGCAGTGAGTTTTACGGTGATTTTGGTGCTTTTGATGTAGAACTTGATTTGCCGGAACAATACATACTTGATGGTACGGGGAATTTGCTGAATCGCTCTGAAGTTTTGCCTGATGAGCTCATGAAGCAATTATCGATTTCCAATTATGCGGATAAACCATGGAATGATAAACCTTCTGAAATAATAGCGCCATCATCCAAAAGAAAGCTGTGGAAATTTCATGCCGAGAATGTGCATGATTTTGCCTGGACGGCTGACCCCACATACAGGATAGGTGTACAAGAAACTACTCTTAAAAGTGGCCATAAAGTAACGTGCTACGCCCTCGCTCAGGAGCCGCATGCCGCAAGATGGCAAAATGCAGCAGCGTATGCCGCCCAAGTGATCGAAATGTATTCAAATGATTTTGGTGAATACGTTTACCATAAGATGATTGTGGCTGACGCAAGGGATGGAATGGAATATCCTATGCTTACGTTAGACGGGGGAGGTGATCCAGGTTATAGAAGCTTATTGGCCCATGAAATCGGACACAACTGGTTTTTTGGTATGGTTGGAAACAATGAAAATTACCGCGCTTCCTTGGACGAAGGGTTTACGCAATTCCTCACTTCGTGGTCAATAACAGCACTTGAAGGTGATAGCGCTTCGTACAGTCCCCACGGAGCGTTTTTGAATAAGTTCTATAATGAAGATCAAAGTGTGCGGGATCAAGAAGTATACAATGGCTTCTACTACAGTAGTGTTTTGCAAGGAGAGAGTCCAAGACTCAACACTCACTCTGATCAATTCAAAGCACCTTATTTGTATGGGCAAGTGTATAGCAAAACAGCAACAATGCTTTATAACCTGCAGTATGTTTTGGGCGATGAGTTGTTCTTAAATGCCATGAGAAACTATTTTGAGCAATGGAAGTTTTGTCATCCCTATTTTGAAGATTTCAGAGAGAGCATTATCCATTACACCAAAGTTGATCTCAATTGGTTTTTTGACCAGTGGTTGGAAACCGAAGAAACGATTGACTATAAGGTAAGGAGCTTCAAACGAAAGGGGGATAAGTATATACTGAGTCTTACCAGAAAAGGAATGCAGATGCCACTCGATATTCGGTTGATTGATCGCGAAGGAGAAGCGTACGATTATCATATCCCGAACACCTATTTTCAAAAGAAATCGGAGGCCACTGTTCTTCCTAAGTGGTATGGTTGGAATGAGTTCAACAAAAACTACACTACCGAGATTTCCTTGGATGCCGATATCGAGAAGGTATTGATCGATCCTTCGGGAAGATTGGCCGATGTATATCAGTTAGACAACAGTTCCAAAACTCCCTTATCATTTGAATTGAATGATTTTGCGCGGAATAGATTTGAAAAAGATTACATTTTAGAATGGAATCCTACGGTGAGGTACAATGGCTATGACGGACTAAAGCTAGGCCTCTTTTTCAAAGGGAATTACATGGAAACTTACCATGATTTGGAGGTGCAGTTATGGTTGAATACAGGTTTATTGCAACAGTCAAATGAATTTCAGCTTGCTGATCAAGATGCGTTTAATCTGTTCAATTATCGGTTTAAATATTCCGACCCTTTGAGAGGAATTTCACGCGATCTTTCTTACACCTATGAGTTCAAATGGATTGAAGGATTATTGGCGAATGATTTTTATTTCCAAAAGGATCTACCCAATGACAAAACTTCCATCAAGGCAGGATTGGAAGGATTGTATAGGCCAAGAACTACGGATCTAAATTACCTCATCTACCCAGCTTTTTGGAATGCAGATCAATGGAACAATTTTACAAAAGTTGAACTGGAACACCGTTATTCATATGGTAGAAGCAACGGTAGAATTGAGAGTGAATTGAGAAGTCCCTTTTTCCTATCAGATTACGATTATGGCTTCATAAACCTCTATGTGGTTAATGACAATAGGTTTAGTGTGTTTAATTGGCGTACAAGAGTATTTGGTCAATTTGGTCAAGGACGAAATTGGGCACCTGAATCACAATTATTTGCCGCAGGAGCCAATCCAGAGCAAATGATGGACAATCCGCTCACGCGGTCTATGGGCTATGCGCCAGAGGGTATTTATGATATTTCAAATACAACAGGTCAGTTTCAAGTTGGGGGTGGACTCAATTTAAGGGGATACAATAATTATTTGATGCCTCAATTGAATGGAGATAGTTTACTCAGATTGTCCTACGTAGGGCATACGGGCTTGGCTTTTAACACCGAACTTGAGTTTGACGACCTGATTCGAATTGCCAAAAAAGGGAAGCGGTTTGTTGAACTCAAAACATACCTTTTTGCCGATGCGGGAATCATCAATGTTAATCGACCTGCGGAAGCGTTAGAATTTTCGAATATTCGCATGGATGCCGGGGCTGGTGCTACCCTTGAAATCAAGCGATGGGCAAGTTTTACAGATCTTAAGCCCCTAACAGTAAGGCTTGATTTACCGTTGTTTTTAAATCGACCTCCAGCAAGCGAGGAGTACATTGCTTTTCGCTGGTTGATCGGATTTGAGCGGGCGTTTTAATTAGCTCCAAAAGCGAATGATGTCTTCTATGTTTTGGCGTTCTTTCAGAATAAAAGGATTCCCGTCACTTTTTATTCCTATCACTTTTGGGAAAGTTCTGCTGCAATGCATCGACCAAAGGGCGAATGAATTAGCACCTGTGTCCATTATTATGAGGTAATCATCTTGCGCTGCCTTAGGAAGCAATTCATTTTTCACCAAGTAATCTCCTCCAAAACAAAGCGGTCCTCCAATTGAGGTTTCTACCGAAGGGCCTTGTTTTAATTGAAATTGGGCGTTCATTATTCCGAACCGATGCATCCACTTTCCTGGCTGATAACTTTCTCTTAAAAACATATCTGCACCGAGATGATTGGCAATGGTTTGATGATTTGTGAATCCCTTTACCTCATTAATTTTCGAAATGTGAAACCCAGCATTTGCATGATAGAACCTGCCAAATTCAGTAAATACATCTACACTTTGATTAAACAGCATAGGGCATTCTTTTTCTAAGATTTGCGCATACTTTTTTATCTCTGGACACGCACTAAAGCCATAGTTTACTGGGAAACCGCCTCCAATATCGATGTATGAAATATGTTTCAAACCTATTGCTATAGCCAAATCACAAACTTTTTTTATGGCTGATGCAGACTCTTCAAGGTTCATGTTTTGGGAACTAGCATGAACATGAAGGCCAACCTTTCTAGTTAGCGATTGAATGGTTGAAGCGATTGCTTGTACATTGGAAATTGGCTCTCCAAACTTAGAACCCGAAGCGCCTACAGTCATGCTTGACATCGAACTAAGCTTCATTTCAGGATTGATGCGAAGGCCTATCTGAATATGATTTTCATGAGGGCTTTTGGTGAGTGCAATGAATTCTTCTAGACTATTTGCATTGATAATCAATTTGGATGGAAGCATCAGCACCGTCTCGATTTCTTCTTTGGTTTTCACGGGAGAATCCCAAATAATGAAAGGAGCAGCAGCGTTTTTCGCAAGACACACTTCTTCATATGACGCGGCCTCCAGACCATAGTTCAATTCAGAGATATGTTCAAGGACTTTGGCTAATGGATTGGTTTTGATGGCCACAGCATGCTGCCAGTAGGAGGGAAAGGCATTTTTTACCTCTTGTAGAGTTTGGTTGAGCTTTTGAAAACTATAAACTACAAAAGATGTATCGCGCTCGTTTAAGAGAGTATTGTCAGTAATTTCATTGGCAATGGCCGCAGCCGATGCCAATGAAATCAATGGATCGTTAGCAAAGCTCATTGGTAATTTGCTCAATTACATCGATCAGTTTATAATCGTCTGATAGGTCGTGATTTTCATCGATCAGTTTTCGAATATTGGTGGAACCTAAAGCAACTCGCAGAAATGAATACGATTCATAAGCAACGGGTTGCCCCGTAGAAATACGATCGTACTTTGGAAAATATTTATTTCCGAACTTGCACAAATGCTCGTATATCTTTTTCAATTCTTCATTACCGAGTGTTTTGCCGTCCTTTTCTATCTTGAATGAAATGATTGATCGATTGGTCACGTCTTGATCGACCATGATGTTAAACATTGGCTTGGCCATCAAGTATTCCTTAACGTGTTTGTTCCAATTGCTGATGGCATAAGTCACTTCTCGTTCACTGTAATTGGCTAATAATTCTGACTCGCAAATGGCCGCTTCCCATCTCAAGGTAAATCCAATATTTTCATAATCTGAAAATTTGTTTCTCAACTTTTTATAAGATGGGGGAATGTCATATTTCGAATAAACCTTATCAAATCCTTCTACCAAGGAGTAATCTACATCCATACCCATCATGTCTTTGGCATAACGCTCTGGAACCAATAGTGCTCCACAAAATGGTGGGCTTTGATAAAACTTTGACCCCGTAATCATTAACAAGCAGTTTTTCGAAAGCAATTCATTGAAAAGCTTTGGCGTTGCCCGCATCTGGCAAAGGTCAACTACCCATGTCACATCTGTTGGTCCGTCTTCAATAATGGAAATATTGTCTTCAATTCCACTTTTGCTTCCAATTACCAAGTTGACAATGATCTGGTGGGTAGATCGGTGCTTGTCTATCGCATCGTAGATGGCTTCTTTATGATCGATGATCGATCCATCTTGATTTCTTGCCGGAAACAATATCGAATCAACTTGAAGTTCTTTTTTTAGCGGTGTTCCTTTCGTTACGCTCGATGCAATCTGGGTTTTTTCTGAAAAGAAATTTCCAGTATTCGCTAAAATCGATCCTGTTCCCAATTCTTCAGGACAGGTAATCAAGCTTAGAATAGGCTTGTCAGGATTTTTAATCTTGGAAAACATCAAGGGGTAGTAGCACAAATCGCTGCCCGATGGTGCAAAGAAAATATTGAAATCATCGGTGTAGGAATCCTGCAGCAAAGCTTTGATTCTAAAACGCTGCTTGATGCGAATATCTTCTACAGAAACTTCGTTGGTAACTAGTCGATTATAAACTGTGTTGACTTTGGTTCTTACATCTACAGAAAGTGCCGAGCAAGTGCAAGACCCCCTGTTCAAATGACCTTGAGAGGTTCTCGGGTCTACAAAGTATTTGTTCAACCCATTTTCCTTTAATTCTATGCGCTCGTCCCCGCCTTGGGTGATTACCTTTTCTAATTCGCTCATGAACGTCTCATTCAATAATGATGTGCAAAGTAATTGTTAGCTTTCTTTCATCCATGAGAATCTCACACAATTCTTTTCATTATCATGCTATTTCTTGAATGGTAGCCTCGTATTATTGTGAGCTCAAAGGAAATGAATAAAGCCGATCTCCAAGTTTTCATCTTTAGACCACTGACTCCTGACGAGCTCAATGAATTGAATGACGCAAAGTCTACTCAGCGCATTGTTGCCATAGATCCGATTTTTACCGAGGGAATTGAGGTTGAGACTAACGTGCTTTGCAGTCAAGAGCTTGAACCTCATGAATCATTTGCAAGAGAGAGTATACAAAATCTTGGACACATCAAGTTGAAATCTGGCTCAAGCCTCATTGATCAAACAGCCTTCGAAGGAGTGGTACTTTGGCATCCGGTTCGGTTTGGCGTTTATCATAAATTCAAACAGTTGCTGATTCAACAAAGTGTAACAGAGGCTTTCAATCAAGCATTTGGGGGTTCGGTTCGTATTTATACCGACCAGCCATTGTTACGCAAACTCTGCTCATCGGCAGAAATTCGATTTGTGCGTCCATCAATCCGTAAATCCAAGACCATTTCTCCTCTAAAATTCGGCATCTATTTTCTAATTAGGTCTTTTGTGGGCTTTGTTAAGAATGGCATTCCTGCCAAAGGTAAGCGCATCGTGTTGAATACAGTTTCTCCGCTCTCTCCATTGGTCAGTAACGATGGAATTGAGATCACTCGCGGTATTCCACATATTCATTACTTCTTGAAAAGGGTGCAGTCGAATGATGCCTTTGCCCTGGTCAGTTCAATGAAATTCATTGGTGTAAAAGATGGTCTATTTCCATTGTGGGAAACATTGCGAAGCTCTTATCCCACTTCTCGTGTCTATCATTTTGAGAGCTTCGTATTTACCTCGTTGCTGAGTTTAAATGCTGTTCAAAAACTGTATACCTATTGGCGTGATTTGGGTCGAACTGAATTGGCAGGTTTCAGTCCCGTGAATCAAGTGCTGATCGAAGACTTTAGAAAAAGAAGACTGCAATTTGTATACGCAGCAGTTCTGACCTTGGGCGGTTTTCGTTTGATTAAAAAAATGCAGCCCAAGTGCATCGGAGGCGACAATGAACACAATTTTGTGAAACGACCAATTTTTGGCGCTGCGAAGAAACTTCATATTCCAACGTTTGCCATTCAACATGGCGACATTCACAGAAACAACTTCAACTATCGGTTTACGCAGGACGATCCCATCGATCAACTTCTCCCTGATGTAACTGCAGTATGGGGCCATCAAACAAAAGAAAGTTTACTTCAATCTAGCCATTATAATGCCGATTGTATTCAAATTGTGGGTCAGGTGAGAACCGATGTCATTCCTCAATTGAAAAAGCAGGATTTAAATAACCGATCCGATAGAACATTTGCTGTGCTTTTCGCTAGTCAGCCTTTTTTTGATCCTTCACTTCGAAAAAGAATGTACCAAGATTTTTGCATAGCCGCCAAGGCACTTCCAAACATTGCATTCATTCACAAGCCGCACCCGAGCGAAACCGATTGGTCATTTTTCGAGGAGATAGATATTGAGTCGGAATGTAAAGTGAGAAGATCAGATCAGGATTTGTACATGCTTTTAGCTCAATCGGATGTTGTGGTTACGGGATTCAGCACTGTTGGAGTTGAAGCCACCTATTTCCATCGAGATTTGATCGTGTTGGATTATCAAAAAGAAGATCTTGCAGGATATGTAAAGAACATGGTAGCTCTTCAGGCCACTGATGGCAATCAGCTTACTGGATTCATTCAGAGACTTTCCGAGGGAGAAAAGTTGCTCGATCCTACAATAAGGCAGAAGTACATTGAACAGCGAGTACATGCGATTGATGGCAAAACTTCTGAAAGACTACAAACCTTGATTGAATCGCTCTAAGACATTAGTCCTACATTCGTGTGTTAACAATAGAAAGCATTGGAAAAACGTATTATTTGTTTGATTCCTGCCAGGGGCGGATCGAAAAGATTGCTTCGAAAGAACTTGCTTGAGATTAATGGGTTACCACTCATTTCTTATACCATTCGTGCTGCCCAAGCAGCCGGTGTTTTTTCGAAAATTGTGCTTTCTACAGATGACAATGAAATTGCTCGCATTGCCCGAGGTGAAGGTGTTGAGGTAGATATCCGACCAGAATCTATGGGTCATGATGATGTGAATACTATTCAGGTGCTCGAAGAATATCTGGAAAGAACCAATGCATGGTCCAGCTATGATATGGTATGTAAGATGTTGCCTACTTGTCCTTTCCGATCAGCAAGTGATGTTAAGAATGGTGTGCAGCGCTTGATAGACAACCCGAGGTTTGATTTTTTAATCAGCGTAAGAGAGTATGAATTTCCAGTTAATCTGGCGCTGAAAGAAGTGGATGATCATCAAGTAGAAATGAATAATCCGAAGGCCTACATTAAATTACAGAGTCAAGATCAAGAAAATTTTGTTCACCCCAATGGCGGTTTTTATCTGGCGCGCACTGAAGCTTTTCATGAAGAGAGAACCTTTTTCACGAGTAGGATGCTTTCTTATAAAATGCCGGCAATTCGCTCCATTGATATCGACTACAATTATCAGTTTCAAATGGCTAAGGTTTTAATGGAAACTATGCCTGAAATATTCAATGACAACCCAATTTAGATTATGCTCCAATTTGATCGATCGTTTTCAATCGGAACTTTTGAAATTTCGCAAACATCGCCAACGTTTATCATTGCTGAGGCAGGTGTGAATCATGGAGGTGATTTGGATTTGGCCAAACGCTTGATTGACATTGCTGCTGAAGCGGGCGTAGATGCCGTGAAATTCCAAGCATTTCGAACAGAGAACTTGATTTTATCTAACGTAGAGAAAGCGCCTTATCAGAAGAACACCACTGCAGCTTCTGAAAGTCAATTCGATATGCTTAAAAAACTTGAGCTGAAGAAAGAGGCTTACCTCGAATTGAAGAATTATTGCGAGGAGAAAGGATTGATTTTCTTGATCACCCCTTTCGATGAAAAGAGTTTGGATGAGCTGGAAGAAGTGGGTGTTGATGCGTATAAAATAGCTTCCACAGATACTACCAACCTGTTGTTCTTGAGAAAGGTTGCTCAAACGGGTAAGCCAATTATTTTGAGCACGGGAATGTGTGACTTGAATGAGGTAACCATGGCCTTGGAGGAGATCAATCCGATCAACAAGAAAATGGTGTTACTGCAGTGCACGGCAAATTACCCTATTCAAGATGATGAAGCTAACCTTAATGTTATCCATACGTTCAAGAATACCTACGATGTGGTGGTGGGGTATTCAGATCATAGCGTGGGTTTAGGTGCTGCGCTATATGCTGTGCCGATGGGGGCTAAAGTGGTTGAAAAGCACTTCACGATCAACAAAGCATTGGATGGTCCTGATCATCTTGCTTCTTTGGATCCAGAAGAGCTGAAAGAATTTGTGCAAAAAGTGAAGCAGATTGAACGCTACATGGGTGGCTTTGTGAAAGAGCCTACAGCATCTGAATTTCATACCAAGAAATCGTTGCAAAAGTCATTGGTGGCAGCAACTTCGATTAAGAAAGGAGAAGTTATTCAGGAAGAACACCTGGTCGCAAAACGAACCGGTGGAGCTGGAATATCGCCTATTCACTATTCGAAAATTGTTGGTCAAACAGCAAAACAAGATTACCAAAAAGACGATATCATTTATGTCTAACTCGGTCAACGTCATAGGAGCAGGAGGCCATGCAAGGCCCATTGTGCAATTGCTTAGTCATCTTGGATTTTCTATAGGAGGGATCTACGACCGAAGTTTTAATCCTGAGGTCGAAGAAAAGATTCTTCAAATTGAAGTGAAAGGAGTTTTTCCTTCTGTTTCTGATCAGAGAAAACTGGTGTTGGCCGTTGGAAGCAATGACCTTAGGAAGGAACTATTTGAACATCATGGGAATTTAGTTTTGGAGGATTCGCTGGTGCACCCAGCAGCTTTCATTGAACCTTCGGTACACCTGGGAAGCTCCAATATCATCTTCGCAAAGAGTTATTTGAGCTCAATGTCTCAGGTTGGTGACAATACAATTGTCAACGCAGGTGCCATTATTGAGCATGAAAGTTTTGTGGGGAGCCACTGTCACATAAGTGTAGGTGTCTTGGTTTGCGGAAGAGTGAGCATAGGCGACAATTGCTTTATTGGAGCAGGTGCCGTAATTCGAGACAAGGTGTCAATTTGTGACAATGTACTTCTAGGAGCAGGAACCGTAGTAGTTAAAGACATCACAGAGCCAGGTGTTTACGTAGGAAACCCAGCTAAAAGAATTAAGTAATGATTTATGTTTCATCTTCTTGCATTCAATCTGAGAAAATAGGAGAAGCTGTTCTTCAATTGGCTCAGGATGGATACAAGCACATCGAAATCAGTGGTGGGACAAAGCCTTATCCACGAATTGAAGAAGATTTGTTGGAACTGCAGGCGAAGTATAATTTGAAATACCTGTGCCACAATTATTTCCCTCCTCCCAGCACCGATTTCGTTTTAAACATGGCTTCGCTCGATCCAGAAGTTTCTTCATTGAGTCTGAATCAAGTGAGAAGTGCACTCGATTTAAGCAGAAAGCTTGGTAGTGATAAATACGCCTTTCACGCAGGCTTCCTGATAGACATTCCTGTTTTTCAAATAGGCAAGTCTGTTGAAAAACGTGAATTATTTGATCGTGAATTAGCTGCAGCCAAGTTCAGAGAGAATGCACACGTCATTCAGTCTGAATATACTGATATCGACCTTTATGTTGAGAACAATGTTGTCTCTCATCGCAACTTCTTAAATTACGATAGATTTAATCCTTTCTTTTTAACATCGTCAGAGGGATTGGGATTGCTGCATGGTTTGAATGGTTATCGTCCGTTGATTGATGTGGCTCATTTAAAAGTAAGCGCTCAAACGTTGGGCCTAGATTTTATGCAGGAGCTCGAGCAGTTTATGTTGGCAACAGATTATGTACACATCAGCGATAACAATGGCTTGGCTGATACGAATGGGCCGTTTCATTACGATAGTGAACTGTTCGAAATGCTATCGGATTTCGATTATTCAAACAAGACAATTACGATTGAAGTTTACGCTGAAAAAAATGAATTACGCAGTAGCTTTGACACCGCGAATAAATTAATGTATGGATAAATCAATATGCCGATATGACGTGCCGATGCGTGGATTGCTTGAGGCGATAAATGAAGAGCCCATAGGCACTGCCTTTATTGTGGATGATGAAGACAAGGTATGCGGTATAATTACGGATGGTGATTTTCGAAGAATGCTTTTGAATGGACGTTCATTGGAAGAACCATTGAGTAAAAAAGACTTTAGTTCAACTTTTGTTTTTGCAACTGAGAACGAACGTTTTGAAGAGGTTCTGAGAAAAACAGATACAAAAGTGCGTGTAGTGCCTATTTTAAGCGAAGAGGGCAAATTGGTGAATTATTTCAGGTATGATCATCATGTAAAGATGATGCCTGTGGCAGAACCTAAGTTGAACGGCAACGAATTTAAGTACCTAAGTGACGCTTTTTTGTCAACTTGGATTTCGAGTGCTGGAGCATACATTAATCGATTTGAAAAGGATTTTTCTGAATATTGCGGAACATCGCATGGTATTGCAGTTGCTAATGGCACCGTGGCCATTCATCTTGCCATCACCGCCATGGGTATTGGTCCAGGTGATGAGGTGATAGTTCCAGATTTAACCTTTGCGGCCACCATCAATGCCGTGTTGCATGCCGGGGCAACGCCTGTTATTGTGGATGTGGATGAACAATCGTGGTGCATCAGTCCTAAGGCAATCAAAGAAGCGATCACCAGCAAAACGAAGGCGATTATTCCGGTTCATGTATATGGTCAAGCCTGCGATATGGATACCATAATGAACATAGCCAGCGAACATAAGCTATATGTGATCGAAGATGCTGCCGAAGCCCATGGTGCTGAGTTTAAATGTAGAAGAGTAGGTAGCATAGGTCATGCGGCTACGTTCTCATTTTTCGGCAACAAGATCATCACAACGGGCGAAGGGGGTATGGTGATGACCAATGATGATGCTTTGAACGATCGTATGAGGGTGTTGCGCGATCATGGGATGAGCAAGGAAAAACGATATTGGCATGATCATGTGGGGTTTAATTATCGCATGACCAATTTACAAGCCGCCATTGGTTGTGCGCAGCTTGAGCGCATTGATGAAATACTCGAAAAGCGCAGGGAAATTGAGGCCAATTACATCAAAACACTTTCGAAATTCGACTTTATAAGTTGGCAGAATAATATCGCAGACACGAAGCGCGTCACATGGCTTGTTTGCGCTGTATTGGAAGGAAAGGACAGGGATGCCGCTATTAAAACGCTTCGTGAAAATGGGGTTGACGGAAGGCCATTTTTCTATCAGCTCAGTGAAATGCCTTTGTATGCCAAATATGCCGCGCATGAATGTCTGGTGAGCAGTCGACTTTCCAAATCAGGATTGAATCTCCCTACAATCGATAACATCGAGTTTGATCGCGTAGCTCGGGCATTTGATCAAATAAGTAAAACCAAACCTTAATACTCTAGCGCTTGGGAATTGTAAAGAAACAAGCGTTTTATAATTCGATATTCAATTATATCGGCCAGGTAATTGGATATGTAAACATCGCTTTATTATTTCCCATTCTTTTATCGCCTGAGGAGTTCGGTTTAACGCGCCTCATCACATCGTATAGCGTTGTATTCGCTCAGTTTTCATCCATTGGCATACGAAGGGTCATTGTTCGTTTTTTTCCATTTTTTAGGACCATTGAGGACCGCGGACATCATGGTTTTCTCATTTTAATATCCGCTATTCCTGCCTTAGGATTCATTGTTGGCGCCTTGATTTTTGTCTTGTTTAAAGGTCAAATTATCAATTCACAAGCCGATTCCGGCTTGTTTGGAAAATATGCCTTTCTCATACCCATAGCTGGATTTTTAACGCTTTATTTCTGGGTGCTCGACTCCCACTTAAAAGCCCTGATCAGAACCAGCTTGTCGTCATTTCTGAGCAATGTAGTTCTTAAGCTTTTGTGGTTGATATCTGCATTGATGTATTACTACAAGATGCTTGAATTCGACTCGTTCATGCTCATGTATTTTTCAAGTCATGCTTTCTTAATTCTAGTTCAAATCATTTCGCTGTTTCGCAGTGGCGAGTTGAACATTCAATGGGATCGACAATATCTCAGGTTTAGAGTAATTAAGCGGGTCTTTTACTTTGGTTTTTTCTCCATTATTGACGATGCTACTGGGGTTATGACCTCTCATATCGACAAGATCATTATTGGGTCGTTGTTGGGGCTTGAGCCGGTAGCTATTTATGCCTTATCAAGTTACATAAGCACGGTCATCAATGTTCCAGCGACCTCCTTGAATAGAGTGCTGAGCCCACTGGTGTCGAGGTATTGGCGTGATAAAAAGCGGCAAGAAGTAGAGAGTCTTTATCAGAAAAGCACCCTTTTAAGCTTCATGGCTTCAGGTCTTTTTGCGGTCTTGATTTGGGGCAATGTAGACTCGCTGTTACTGCTGTTGCCAGAAACGTATCGGTCAGGTTCTCTGGTGATTTTAGTAATTATGCTGGCACAGCTGGTTGAGATGGGCTTTGGTGTGAATACAGAAATCATATCTGCATCCAAATACTATTGGTATAATTCCATATCATCCTTTTTATTGATCGTTGCGCTGGTGGTATTTAATTTTCTATTCATTCCAATCTATGGAATTGTTGGTGCTGCCATGGCGACATTATTTTCAAAATTGATCTTCAATTTTGGAAAGTTTGTGTTTTTATACATTAAGGAAGGCTTGCAGCCCTTTTCAATTCAAAATGTTAAGGCCGTTATTATATTATTGGTTGGCTATGGAATCGTTGAATTGCTGCCAGACATTCCAATCAATAATCACATGTATATGGAGAATGTGTTCAATATTCTCTACAAAAGTGGAATTGGATTTGCATTTATTTCCACGGTCATCTACCTAGCTAATATTTCCACGGATGTGAATGCTTTCGCTCTTCAAATTGCGCGAAGAGGAATGAAGATGATTGGGTGGGGGTAAGGTCGTTTAACCAAAGTTGAAATGGGCTATGATTTCTGCACAGTTTGTTTCTATCTCTTCAATTTCGGCCGGTGAAAGGTCTTGTTTGTAACGGCCAATATTATGTTTTGATAAATCCAAATTCAGCATGTTGGCGTCAAACTCAATACCTAAAAAAGCGCAAAGCTCACGGATTGTTTTTTCTTGGTTCGCAATCAGATCTTCAAATCGAATTTCAACAAACTGATCGGGCTTCAACCCTGGCTTTTGCTTTTTCCATTGTTCCATCACGTTGATATACCAAGTGATGAGGTCAGGGATATTGTTTGGGGTCCAGCGCTGCGTCTTTAGTGAGCTAATCACGTCTCGTGGATCTCGAACGATGTGAATCATCTTGCCTTCTGGAAACATGGATAAGAGGTCGCGGGCATACAATAGGTTGTGCGTATTATCTTCTTGAAGTATGGATTTTTTCTGATGATTTCGAATGGATTGGAAACACTTTTGAAGGAAAGATCGAACCATTGGTTTCAATTCCTCCTTAGACATCGGTGGTGCAAAATACATCCGATTGTTTTCAACCCCTTCTGGCGTTCCTGGCCACACTCCAGGGTGTTTGAATGCACTTAATTCTTCGATCAATTCAGCTACGAACGAGGCATAACCGGGTATGTGTTTATTCAATTCCCAGCCTGCATAAGGAGGGCCGGTGAGTTGCAGCTTGTCAGTGTTTTTTAGTGCTTCAACTTTCTTTCTTTTTTCATCTGACTGTTCGGACAGGGAAAGAAGAAAGCTTTCGAGCCGCTTTATTTTATGGTCAGCACCATAGGGCGACCAACTTGAAGGATACGAATTGTAAAAATCTAGCACACCATCGGGGTCAATGGTAAAGCGATATTCAAAGGGCAGTGAAGCGATATCAGGGTGGTGGCTGAATATCTTCTTTAGAATGTTCGAGCCAGATCGACCTGTGCCTGTAATAAACAGTATTTCGGTTGCTCCGCTCATCGAATAATCATACGTATTGCTTCAAATGCTTCAGCATATTCAACTTGCACTTGCAAACCTCGATAATTGGCCACTCCTCTTATCAATTTGTCCTTTGCGTAAAGTCTTTTTGATTGTGATTGGTAGCATTCCATCGCGGCAACTTTTTTACTGATGTCGTCTTCATTCAATTCAACGAAGCATTGCGTGGCAAATTGATAATTGTTCCAGATGAACTCGTAGCCTAAAATGGTCGTGTTTTTGAAAGCCCGTTTTGCCTCTTGATGAATTGTGCCATGGTCTTGATGTACATCGAACCCAGAAGGGCAGAACACCAAATCTGGTTTGTATTCTTTATTCAATCGCACCATGTCTTCCAATATGGCCTGTCTTTCGCGGGTGAAGTATCGCACTTGATAGTTCAAGATTACGAGGTCACTTTCTGGTATACCCAATGTTCTCGTTGCTTCTTTCACCTCCTTTGATAGCACATCTTTTGGAAATCCTTCAGGAACAGATTCTTCGCATGTAGAAAAGGCAACGTATATAACGCGTTTGCCGTGAGAAATGAGCTTGTGTATTGTGCCTCCACAACCTAGTTCTCCGTCATCCGTGTGGGGTGCAAGAACCAATACCGTGTCAAACGATTCAAGTGCCGATGTTTTCATATTCAGTGTCAAATTCGGTGCAAACTTCATCAATAGTAGCCAATCGGCCTCCTAATTTTAATATCTCTTGTGTCAGTTCTTCTTTCGAATTGCCGCTTTCCATGTCGGATTCATCAACTGTCACGTAAATTGGGCATTGCATTTCGATGGATAATTGATGTGCTTTTGTTATGGATAAGGACCAGTTGTGATCAAGCGTAAGCAAGGGGAAGATCAGTATTCCATTCGTTTCTCTGTGTGGTTGGTTTTCACCTAAATAGAGAGGTTCAACGGTGCTTATCCGTTTGCCAAGGGCACCTTTAAATCCGCGCATTTTCAAAGATTCTAAAATAGGTTGGTAATCGGTGAATTCATTCAACCCAGTGATTTTGGCCACAGGACTTTTGCCTTTTGCCATGAGAGTTTTGAGGGCCTTTCGTTGCCATGCGTTTCCTCCACTGAGGGCATCTTTAAAAAGGTCGATGTTCAACAGATCGATCGTTTGACAGCTTGCTTCACTCAAAACTGTCAACACCAATTCTGATTTACCGTTATAGTGTGGACTAAGTCTGTAGGCTTTAAAGGGAGGAAAGGTCATCGCGCGTTTAAATCGATCGGCTTTTTCTTCGCTCCAAAATCGGTTTACTTGTCCACCAAAAGGTTCTCCCCGCAATTGATAAGATGCTTTTTGGGTGTTTTGTGGAGTAAGCGTGTATGTATTGTTTAGAAATTTAGGCAGTGTGGATTTGATCAATTCAGATGCATGCTGATTGACTTTTTGATAGAGTGTTGCAGCCGTTTCATTTTTTGAAATTTCAAAAGCAATTTGATCGACAATGGGTCCATCATCCATTCCTTGCGTCATTTTGTGGAGGGTCACACCAGCTGTTTCATCGCCTTTGATGATTGCCCAAGGTCCGGGCCTTGAACCTCTATTAGCAGGTAGCAAAGCTGTATGTACATTGAAGACTCCCAGCTTCGGTATGTTTAGAATGGTTTCTTTGAACAATTCACTCCAAAAACACGAAACGATAATATCCAAGTTGAGTGAAGCGAGTAATGCCAATGATTCGGAAGAGTTTACTTTCATTCCCTCGTAAACTGGAATTCCTTTTTCATGAGCCATTTTTTCCAAAGATCTATGGCCTAGGTTGTGCCATGCTTTCATGCTAGCCTCTCTATCGCGCGTATATACACCAAGCACATTAAAGCCATTCGCTATCATCGTCTCTAAAATGATACAACTGAGTTCTTTACTGCCTATGACAAATGCTCTCAATGGACTATTTGATTAATGACATTACTTAGTTGCTCTGCACATCCCATTCGGCTGTAGTTTCGATAGATCAAATTACCAGTGACGCGTTCGAGGTTGTTGTTTTTAAAGTTGATGTAGGCAGAAGAAATCATCGTTCGCATTCCTATTTTGTTTGAATATTCGAGCATTGGTTCTTTACCACACAATGATAGTATTTCAGATGCATTGCCGTCTTTTGGTCCAATGCTTAAAATCGGTCTTCTAGAAGCAAGGTATTCAAATATTTTACCTGTGATGATGCCTTTGTTATTCTCACTTTTTGGAATGGGCAGCAAAAGCATGTGTGAAGAATGCATAATTTCAATGGCCTGCTTGTGCGGCACAAAGGGCTTATGGACGATGAATTCTTCGAGTTCCAGTTTTTTCCATTCATTGCGGATGCCTTCATCCACATTTCCGGTTATCTCAAGGCGAAAGTTCGTTCTGAAATCATTGTTCTCTGCCAATTCTTTGATTGCTTCCCAAAGTGCAGTGCAGTTTTGATTTGATTTTAGATTTCCTGTGTAGGCCAAAATGAATTTATCGCGATCAATCTGGATGAGATTCTCAAAGTCTTCCTCATCGTATCCATTGGGAATAAATGAAATGTTCTTTGATCGATCGCTAAATTCATCCTTCATGGCAGTGGAAGCCACTACAACGGCTGATGCCTTTTGTAGCACGAGATCTTCTAGAGATTTGTCTTTTTTCTTGGTCTGTTCTGTTCTGTTCAGAAAGGCATTGTAATAAATGCTTGTCCACGGATCGCGCATATCGGCTATCCAAGGAATTCCTTTTTCCCTTGACAATTGTTCACCAACCAAATGCGTGCTGTGTGGAGGACCAGTGGTGATGATGCAATCGGGTTTATCGCTGTCAATTATTTCCACTGCTTTTTTATACGCAAATGAATTCCATCCTTTTCGCGCATCGGGAATAAAATAATTGGCTCTAACATGGTTGGCCACCTTCGACAACATTGAGGGTTTACCCTTGAGATTTCCCATTCCAACTTCCACCGAATTGCCTTTTTTTCCGCGCAATGCATTGTAAATGGCAAACGGTTCAACTGTTTTCGTATGATGAACTTTTAATTCGCTGGGAATGTCGCCTAAGAGCGATTCATCGGTGCTCGGGTAGCTTCCGTTTTTAACGGTAATTACTGTTGGCTGAATTTCAAACTGAGGAAGGTATTTGCTGAATTTTAACCATCGCTGAACTCCGGGACCAGATCCAGGAGGCCAATAATAGGTCAATATCAGCGCCTTTTTCAAAGCTTATTCTTCTCTTTTTTTGAAATAAAGAAATAACATTCCTGCTGCAAACAAGGCGAAAATTAATGATCCGGCAAGGGATAGGTTCTTACCGACATGGTAAGAGGCAGGGTCAAATTTCATTTCGATGGTGTGATCACCTGCTGGAATTTTAATTGTTCTCAGGATGTAGTTGGCGCGATAAATATCTGCTGGTTGGCCATCGATGAAAGCTTCCCAACCATCAGGATAATAGACTTCGGAGAAAACAGCCAATCCATCTTGGTCGTTGCTTGAAGAGTATTTCAGGTATTTTGGAGTGATTTCTTCGAGCTTGATGCTAGCATTTGCAGATTTACCGAAGTTGTAATTGTAAAGCTCTTCGCTAAAATCAGAGTGAATAACTGCTGTTTTAAGAGGGTCGAAATTTGCCAATGACGACATTTCTGCATCAGCCGAATTTACCTGCTTGATTTCTTCAACAAACCAAGCATTGCCACATGCTGCTTGATTCAATGCAGCTCCTCCGGGATTGTTCTCCTGAATGATGAAATACTTGGTATTAAGCATGTTGTAGACTGGCATTTGTTTCGCCATTTCCGGATTCAACAAAATGCGCTGATCTGCTTGCATCAGTCCTTTGTTCAGGTTTTGAAGCTGAGCTGAAAGCTCATTTTCTATCAAGTCTTGGTACCTTCTCAATTTGGCAGCATGGTGTCCACCTACGTTTTCATGGAAGTAGCATGTTTGACCATCCGTCCATGGATTCAAGGTTGCATTAAGCACACGGTAGTGCGGATCTTTGTCCTGCAATATGGCTAAATCGGCTGGCGATGGTGCAAACTTTGCATCCCATTCGCGCTGTGTGATGAAGTCATCGTTGTCGAGATAACGTTTGCTTACACGCCACATGTCGCCTGTAAAGATTACTCCTAGAGCAACAACTACAATCGCGATGCTGGTTTTTCCTTTTTGGTAGAACCAGATGAGGCCAGCAGTAATCGCCATGATCACGGTGCTTATAAACCAGTCCGATAAATATCTTCCTTTCCGGTCGGCAAGCAGTGCTTCGTATACCTCATCGATTCCCCAAGGTGAATTTTTGGTTTGATATTGTCCGTCATTCGGACCGATCCAATCGTTCATTAAGCCATAAAGAAGCAACAGCACCATCATTCCTCCAGTGATATACAAGGCCATCTTAAATGCCTTCTGAAAGTCAATGTTGTCGATTTCTTTGCTCAAGATTCTTTGTAATCCAAGTGCTCCGAACAGCGGAATGGCTAAACCAGCAATCGCCAGCGCCATGGATGGTGTTCGAAACTTATTGTACATCGGGAAATAGTCAAATAACAATCCGGTGATGATGTCGAAATGCCTTCCCCAGGAAATGACCAGGGATACCACGATAACCGTTATCACCCAGGCCCTCGTTCTGCCTTTGAAGAGGAACAAAGCCAATATGAAAAGGAATATAAAACCCGCTCCAAAATAGACTGTCCCTAGCAAGAATGGCTGCTCCCCAACATACACTGGTGCACGCGATAGTATCGATTCTTTTTGTTGGCGGGTTAGATTATAGCGCTTAAGGCTTTCTTCAACGTTGCCATTTTCAGGAAGTGCTTCTCCTGTAGCTCCACCCATGAACGATGGCACCACTAAAGTGAACGTTTCTAAAGGACCATAAGACCATCGCATGGCATATTCTTTATCCAACCCCGTTCCTTTTGCATTTTCCCCACCTTGATTGGATGCAGTTAACTCTGATTTTTTACCGCGAATGGTCTCAGCGCTGTGCTCGTAGGTGTTGTAAACCTTGCCGATGTTGGGTAATAAGGCAATAAGACCAGCGGCCACAAGCAATCCTGCGTTCTTTAGTAATTCTGCAACTGTTTTTTCTTTCACTGCATAGAACAAGTCAACAGCTCCTATTGACAGTGCGATCAGCAAGTAGTAATACATGATCTGGTAGTGATTGCTGATGATCAACATGCTCAATGAAAGCACGGTGACGAACGCACCAAGATATTTCTTCCCGTTTAAGCCCAATATCAATCCACCAATGGCAGGAGCTAAAAACCCAATAGAAAGCACCTTAGTATTGTGCCCAGCTAGAAGGGAAACGATTAAATTACTTGACAGTCCGTAACCCAGCGATAGCACCAATGCCAGCCAGGGGTTTACTCCCATGATGATTTGCAAGAGATAGAAGCCAAGCATGGTGGCGAAAATGATGTTCACCGTTTTTGGCAACCAATCCAGAAGCATGCTTTTGACGTAAGTAGTGACATTGGTAGAGACCACCAAGCCGATGTGAAAGATGGTCATACCGCTAAATACGCGCGTTGTCCAGAGAGCTTCTTCGCCTGTTTCTTCCCTATAGTCTTTGCTTTCTTTTGACTGTGAAATACTCTTTATGGTATCGTCCTGCGCGAGCATTTTGCCTTGCAGAACAGGCGAACAGTAAAGTGCGGCCACTACGGCCATAACGATGATTGCAACAAGGTGCGGAATTGCTTTTTTCCAATCCATGGGATGAATGACTTTTAGATAGTAAACAAAGAAATCAAAAAAAGGAAGGATACAGACCTTGAATTGATAATCATTCTTAAAACTTACACTTCCTCAAAGTCAACGAATTCGTCATCGTTTGACTTCGATTCGTTGGCCTTCTTCTGATTCGTTTTTCGAATAATCACCTTTTCGTCTTGGTAGATTTTTTCACCTTCCGATTGGGTTTGTACACGCTCGTGCATGTTTTGCGTTGCTTTCTTGACAAAATACTTTGCAAGAAGCGGTAGCACAAACCGTGCGATCAATCTGAAGATCAGATAGATTACAAATGCTATTGCCGCAAATCTCAATAAACCCATTTATCGCGATAGGTAAAGGTTACGTTCAGAGTAAACCTTCTTGAAGTACTCGTCTTTTAAATCTTCGATGAAATAAATGGCTTCACCAGTCGACTTCATTTCAGGGCCTAATTCCTTCGAGACGTTCTGAAATTTGTCGAATGAGAATACAGGCAATTTGATGGCGTAACCGTGTTTGTAAGGCTTGAAATCAAAGTCTTTCACTTTCTTTTCGCCCAACATCACCTTGGTTGCATAATTCACGTATGGTTCTCGATAGGCCTTAGCGATGAAGGGTACTGTTCTTGAAGCACGTGGATTGGCTTCGATCACATACACTTCTTCATCTTTCACAGCAAACTGGATGTTGATCAAGCCAACAGTTTCCAGCTCAACGGCTATTTTCTTCGTGTATTCGTCAATCTTGTTAAGCACATTTTCGCTTAAATCGAAAGCTGGAAGAACTGCACTTGAATCTCCTGAATGGATACCTGCAGGTTCGATGTGTTCCATGATTCCGATGATATAGGTGTCTTTGCCATCACAAATGGCATCTGCTTCAGCTTCAATAGCACCTTCCAAGAAATGGTCGAGCAATACATTGTTGTCTGGCATATCGCGGAAGATATTGATCACATGCGTTTCAAGTTCTTGCTCGTTGATCACGATCTTCATGCCTTGACCGCCCAATACATAACTTGGCCTTACCAATAGCGGGTAACCTAATTCTCTTGACAACTCAATGGCTTCTTCGGCAGTTTCAACCGCACCGTATTTTGGATAGGGTATGTTGAGTTTCTTCAAGGTGTCAGAGAACCTTCCACGATCTTCAGCTAAATCTAGTGCATTGTAGCTGGTTCCGAATATTTTTATTCCAAAACGCTCAAGTTTCTCTGCAAGTTTGAGCGCAGTTTGACCACCCAGCTGCACGATCACGCCTTCGGGCTGCTCATGCTCGATGATGTCGTAGATGTGTTCCCAGAAAACTGGCTCGAAATACAATTTGTCAGCCGTGTCGAAGTCTGTTGATACGGTCTCAGGATTGCAGTTGATCATGATGGTTTCATAACCGCATTCTTTGGCCGCCAGCACGCCATGCACGCAGCAATAATCAAACTCAATTCCCTGACCGATTCTGTTCGGTCCCGATCCTAAAACGATCACTTTTTTCTTGTCTGACCTTACGCTTTCATTCTCTCCTTCAAAGGTGGAATAGTAATATGGCGTTTGCGCTTCAAATTCTGCTGCACAAGTATCTACTACTTTGTAAACGCGTTTTACACCCATGGCCATGCGCTTCTCGCGCACTTGGCTCTCAAGACATTTGAGAAGGTGAGCGATTTGACGGTCAGCATATCCGCGTTGTTTAGCGTCTAATAATAATTCTTTCGGAAGGCTTTCGAGGGTGTGTCCTTCGATTACTCGTTCAATGCTGATCAACTCGTCAATCTGATGCAAAAACCAAGGATCGATCTTCGTTTTGTCGTAAATCGTGTCGAAACGGATGCCCAATTTGATGGCGTCATAGATGTGGAAGAGTCTATTCCAACTCGCGTGAGCAAGGCTATGCAATATGGCGTCTTGATCTTTCAGTTCTTTACCGTCAGCACCCAGTCCATTTCTTCTAATTTCAAGCGATTGACATGCTTTTTGAAGTGCTTCTTGGAATGATCGTCCGATGCCCATTACTTCACCTACAGACTTCATTTGAAGTCCCAATTCTCTGTCGGCACCTTTGAATTTGTCAAAGTTCCATCGCGGGATTTTCACGATAACATAATCTAATGTCGGCTCAAAGAACGCACTGGTATTTCCAGTGATCTGATTTTTGAGTTCATTCAGATTATATCCAATAGCCAATTTGGCGGCAACTTTCGCAATCGGGTAACCCGTTGCTTTTGATGCAAGTGCCGAAGATCGGCTTACTCGTGGATTGATCTCAATGGCAATGATGTCTTCCTTCTCATCGGGGCTAATGGCGAACTGCACGTTACATCCCCCTGCAAAATCACCGATGGAGCGCATCAATTTGATGGCCATGTCGCGCATGCGTTGGAAGGTAGTGTCTGAGAGGGTCATCGCTGGAGCCACGGTAATGGAATCTCCAGTGTGGATTCCCATAGGATCCATGTTCTCTACAGAACAAATGATGGTTACGTTGTCATTGTTGTCGCGCAACAACTCTAATTCGAACTCCTTCCATCCGAAAAGCGCTTTGTCGATTAATACCTCATGTATTGGTGATGCGTGAAGGCCTCTTTCCAATAGCTTGTCAAAATCTTCTTGGCGATGCACGAAAGAAGCACCTGTTCCACCCAATGTGTAGGAAGGACGAATAACTAGCGGGAAGCCAAATTTTTGCGCGATTTCCTTTCCATCTAAAAACGAGCGAGCAATGGCAGAAGGAGCGTAAGGAACATCAATTTTATCGAGTAGTTTTCTGAATGCCTCTCGGTTTTCGGTGATTTCAATGGCATCGATGTCTACCCCGATCATCCGCACACCATAATCAGCCCAAAGGCCTTGTTTTTCGCATTCGATGGCTAGGTTCAATGCGGTTTGTCCACCCATCGTAGAAAGTACTGCATCAATTTGAGGTTGTTCCTCCAAAATTTGACGGATATACTTTGGTTCCAAAGGTCTTAGGTAGATATGGTCAGCCGTTACCGGATCTGTCATAATGGTGGCTGGATTGCTGTTGATCAGCGTAACCTCGATTCCTTCTTCTCTTAAGGATTTTGCAGCTTGTGTTCCTGAATAGTCAAACTCACACGCTTGACCAATAACGATGGGGCCGCTCCCTATGATGAGGACCGATTTAATGCTTGTATCTCTAGGCATGTTTCAAGTGGGGTTTCAATTGCTCGAATTGGCCGCGAAGGTAGGCGCTGAGTTTTAAAATATCGGGTAATGTCGAAAACCTGTTAAAGTTTTCTTTTAATGTTTATAACTCTCCCATGAATCGATATCACCGATCATCATTTTTTGCGCTTTTTCTCTTGACATTTCATTCTTCTTTGCATTACCTATGAATCCATTATTGCATTTCATCTGCGCCCAATGTTTTTACCAGCTCGACATTTTTTGTGTTTGCCACCGCAGTGACCTTCGCTCCAAAGTGTTTTGCGATTTGCACAGCGGCCGATCCGATGGCTCCCGTTGCCCCATACACCATAACGTCTTGGCCTGGTGATACCTTGGCCGCTCGAATGTTGCTCAAGGCATAGTGACCGCCTTCTGAAAGTGCTGCCGCTTGGGCGAAGCCGGCCGAAGGTGGAATGTGAGCGAATGCGTCATTTTTAGAAATAGTCATGTATTCGGCATGTCCACCAAAATGCTGGTCGTTGAAACCAAAGATTTTATCACCTATTTGGAGGTCAACCACATTGCTACCCACTTCTTCGATTACACCAGCAAAATCGCATCCAAGTATTTGTTGCTTCGGATGAAATAAGCCTGAAAAGAAGCGTGAAACAAAGTAAATGGCGCTTCTAAATCCTGCATCTGTTCTATTCACGGTGCAGGCATGCACTTTCAACAAAACTTCATCAGGCTTAGGAGATGGTTTGTCTACTTCTTTAATTGTAACAACCTCCGGTGGCCCATATTTTTCGTAAACCGCTGCTTTCACTTGAAGTTATTTTTCATTGGTGGCCTTTCTTGTTTGCCGGGAAAGGTCATCATTTATTGATGATCAAATGTTATGTTCGTGCAAATGTATATCCCCATGAAAATAGGAACGATTGTGTTTGCCATGCTTGTATTGACGATGAGCATTCAAGCTCAAGATGACTACACTGCAAAAATCCAACACCTACGTGCAGAGAAGGATGCCGAATTAAAGTCGAAAAAACTTTCTCCCCTCCAGAAGGCCGATAGGAAAGCTTTTGATCATTTAAATTACTACCCAATAGATGAGGCGTGGAATTTAGAGGTGGATTTTGCAATCGTTGAGAATGGTGATACGCTTGATATGATGACTTCGTCAGGAAAGACAAAACAGTTTTACGTCTACGGGAGAATTACCATTTATCATGATGGGAAGCGTGAATCATTGTTTGCCTACAATCGAATATGGCCCGAAGGATACGTTTCAGAATATCCGCCCTCATTGTTTATTCCGTTTAAAGATCACACCACTGGAAACGAAACCTATGGCGGTGGGCGCTATTTGGACATTGACATTCCTGCAGAAAGTGGATTGATCAACCTAGACTTTAACTTATGTTACAATCCTTATTGTGCGTATGGGGATGGTTTTTCATGTCCGTTGCCTCCAGAGGCGAATGATCTTGATTTTGAAGTGAAGGCAGGGGAGAAGAATTACGGAGAACATTAACTTTCAAACATATCCCTTGCCAAGCGAAAGGTATTGACATGCGCATTCACGATGTCGGAAATTTTGGGTGAATAACCACCGCCCATTGAAACTTGCACTGGAATTCCTTTAGTCTTACATTTTTCAAACACAATGCGATCGCGCTCTTTGCATCCTTCAATAGACACACCCAGCTTTCCGAGTTTGTCGGTTTCTAGAATGTCTACGCCAGATTGATAAAAGATGAAGTCAGGTTGAACGCGATTGATCAGTTCATCCAAATTCGAAACTAGAATATCTAAATAGTCTTTCGTTTTGATTCCATCAGGCAAAGGGATATCAAGATTTGAGGTTTCTTTTTTGAATGGATAGTTCTTTTCGCCATGCATGCTGAAGGTAAACACGCGATCATCATTTTGGAAAATGGAGGCCGTGCCATTTCCTTGATGAACATCCAAGTCAACCACTAAGATTTGTTTTACAGAAGTGTGTTCGAGTAGATATGCTGATGCTATGGCAATGTCATTGAGAAGACAAAAACCTTCACCTCGGTCGCGATAGGCGTGGTGTGTTCCTCCTGCCACATTGAATACGCATTGCGTATGGTTAAGCGCAGCCAAAGCACCAATCAATGTTCCGTGGCCTATGATGGTTTCTCTGAGAATAAGCTCTAAGCTGTGCGGGAAACCACTCACACGCTGCTCTCTTGGAGTGAGCTTTAAGTTCT
>Ga0255773_10000778_pt1 | contig 33547 bp, 47 predicted proteins | sample 011ome_17_FD_179971 | JGI IMG/M metagenome (GOLD analysis project Ga0255773, IMG submission 179971) | Coastal salt marsh microbial communities from the Groves Creek Marsh, Skidaway Island, Georgia - 011502XT metaG (version 2) | ecosystem: Environmental > Aquatic > Marine > Intertidal zone >... | reverse complement strand
TACCGTAGATATGGTTACGTTAGAGATGGGAATGGTGCTCATACTTCTATTCACGGAGAGCGTCTTAAAAAGATAAACTTTTGGAAACAGGACGAAGATATTGAACTTTATGAAAGTGATGTAAACGAAGTCACACGCTTTTTGATTGATGAATATGGTGACTCAGATGAGGTATCAAAAGGTCACACTATTTTTACATTCGATATTGAGGTAGAGATGAATAGTGGTCTGCCTGATATTAATGAAGCTCAAAATGCAATGACTTCAGTTGCTGGTCACGATTCGGTGAGTGGTGATTACTTTGTGTATGTAGTAAATCCAGGTGAGAAGATTGATAAGACCATCAAAGGTGCACGAGTAATCTCATTTGATACTGAAGAGGATATGGTAATGGCTTTCCTAAACAAATGGAAAGAAATCAACCCTACCATCGTTACAGGTTGGAACATTGATTACTTTGATGTCACCTACCTATACAATCGTATCAAGGTTCTATTTGGTGAGAATGTAGCAAACGGACTTTCACCAATTGGTAAAGTTAGTTGGAACAAATATCGTAGTAGATACATCATCGCTGGTATATCGTGTTTGGATTACCTTGCTCTATTTAAGAACTTTACATATACTGAATATCCAAACTACCGATTGGATACCATCGCTCAGATGGAATTGGGTCGTGGTAAGATTGAGTATGAAGGAAACCTTGACCAATTATTTAGAGATGACTTGGAAAAGTTCATTGAGTATAACTTGGTGGATGTTGAGTTGGTCGTTGATATGGATAAGAAACTTCAGTTCATCGAATTGGCTCAAGCGATTTGTCACGCAGGACACGTTTTCTACGAAGACTTCCTATTCTCATCAAAGTGGTTAGAGGGTGCAATCCTAACATTCCTACGAAGAAGTGGTAGGGTCGCTCCAAACAAACCACGAAGAAAGCAACGAAATGATGATGGGTCTGATGGTGAAGGTAAATTTACTGGGGCATATGTAAAAGAACCAAAACCTGGTCTATACAAATGGGTATATGACTTGGATTTGACTTCACTATACCCATCCATTATTATGACCATCAACATCTCGCCAGAGACTAAGATTGGTAAACTAAAGAACTATTCGGCTGAGGACCATATGAAGGGTAAGATTGAAAGTTATTCTATCGTAGATGATGATGGTAATGAGTTTCCACCACTTCCAAAGGATAAGTTTATGGAATTCGTTCAGAAATCCGATTACTCAATCGCTGCCAATGGGGTTCTATATCGTAGAGATAAGGTTGGGGTGATTCCCGAAATTCTTAATGTTTGGTTCGACAAACGTGTGGAATATAAAGACCTTATGAAAAAGTATGGTAAGGAAGGTAATGACACACTTTACAAGTTTTATTCTCAGCGTCAGTTAGTTCAAAAGATTATGTTGAACTCCCTTTATGGTGTATTGGGACTCCCATCGTTCCGATTCTATGATGTGGATAATGCAGAAGCAACTACTATTACTGGTCAGTCGGTGATTAAGACTACTGAGATGATTGCTAACCAATACTACACAAAGAACATTGGTAAGGAAGCTGATTACAATGTGTATACTGATACCGATTCCGTATTCTATCAGGCAGCACCACTTGTAAAGTCTCGTAATCCTGAAATCGATGAGAATTCAGATGAACAAATGATTCCAGCCATTCTATCGGTAGCACGAGAGGTGGAACAACACATCAATAAGGTATATGATGTGATGGCATTCAAAATGTTTAACGTGGATACTCACCGATTTGATATCAAACAAGAGACTATCGCAAAGGGTGGTTTTTGGGTATCAAAGAAGAGATACGCTCAATGGATTATCAACGACAACACGGTAGATTGTGATAAGTTGGATGTGAAGGGGCTTGATGTCAAACGAAGTTCATTCCCAACATACTTCAAAGAGGTGATGTCTACGGTATTGATGGACATTCTAAAGTCTACTAATAAGGAAGAGATTGACCAAAAGATTTTGGATTACAAAGATGGTATGACTGACCAAAACTTTGTTGACATAGCAAAGAACTCTGCTGTCAAGGATATGTCTAAGTATCTATTTAAGAACCAAGCATTGGGTGAATTCCTCAAAGGAACACCTGCCCACGTTAAGGCTGCAATTACTTACAATCAGTTATTGAAGAAGTTTAATGCTCCTTACAAATACGAACCAATGAAAGATGGTGATAAAATCAAATGGGTATATCTAAAGAAGAACCCACTTGGATTGGATACAACTGCATTTACAGGTCATTCAGACCCACCTGAAATCAACGCATTCATTGAACAATACATTGATTACGATTTGATTTGGGAGAAAGAGTTGAATAACAAACTTGATGACTTCTACAAAGCAATGGATTGGGAGAAACCAAACCCTAATCTTGCAGCAGCATCACAATTTTTCTCATTTTAATTTGGAAGTATGGAAATAATTTAGTATATTTGTATTATGAGTATTGAAGAAGCTAAAGAGCTATTGAGACAAAACGGGTTCTATGTTGACAACCTGTGGCACGTTGAGGATGTAAAATCAAAATCAGATGTTAATGATGATGACGCATATCGTATTCTTGATGATGCATTGACTAATGATTGGATTATGGAACAAATCAACGTAACGATTGGTGAGCTTGTAGAGCAGTGAGTGTAACCAATTACATAGTAGAGCAATGCCCACGAAGTGAGATTGTAGACTTTGTGGAAACTCACCACTATTCAAAGAATATGAATGGATTACACATTTCATATTGCTTTAAGTTAATGGATGGGGATGTTATGATTGGTGCTATGGTATATGGTACTTTGGGTATGGTTGGTGTTGCTGAAAAGTATACATCCAACCCCTCAAAGATTTTGGAGTTGAAACGACTCGTTTGTATTGATGATACTCCAAAAAACACCGAATCGTATTTTATAGGTTGGACACTTCGGTGGTTACAACGAAATACTGATTTGGAAATGATAATCTCATATGCTGATAAAACATTTGGACACGAAGGTGTGGTTTATAAAGCTACTAACTTTGAGTGTGTAGGTGAAACATCCGCCGGTAGAGTTATTATGTGGAATGGTCGTAGATATCACGACAAGACTTTAAGAAACAAACACAATGGGAAACTAAAACCCGTTGCAATCGAACTGAAAAACGCATTGGATAATGGAAGTGCTGAATATGTAGATACCCTTACAAAGAACATTTACATTTACCGATTCAAAAAAAGAAAGCCAAAAATATCCAAATGGTTTGGATAATTCGAAATAATTTCGTATATTAGTAAAACAAATAACAAATAAAAACTATGAAAAAGAACTCTCTTGAAGGTTTTATCGCCCGTTACAACTTGGGTGGTGAGGTTGAGTCAGTAAAAGTGAACTCAACTGACGCTGGAATGGAAGTATCATTCATTTCTGATGACAAAACTCTTTTGGGTAGTGTATCGAGTGAAGAAACTGAATTCCCAAATGGTGAGTATGGTGTTTACACTACCTCACAACTAAAAGGTCTACTCGGTGTATTGGGTAGTCAAGTTGATGTTAAGGAAGGTGAAGCTGCATTGGTATTCTCTGATGGTAAGACTTCAGTTAACTATATGTTGGCTGACCTATCAGTAATTCCTGTGGTTCCTGAATTGAAACAACTTCCACCATTTACATCTACAATCAATATGGATGGTGACTTTATTGCTACCTTTACAAAAGCAAAGGGTGCTATGTCTGATTCAGACACCTTTACATTTACTTGTAAAGAAAACAAAGGTGAGGTAATTTTGGGTTACTCTAAAATCAACTCAAACCGAATCTCAATGGTTGTGGATTGTACTTGTGAAAGTGATGTCGAACCGATTTCATTCTCAGCTAAGTACTTGAAAGAAATCCTCAACGCAAATCGTGGTGCTAAGTCATCTTCATTGAAGATTTCACCACAAGGTCTTGCTCACGTTTCATTTGAGCACGATGGGTTTAAGTCTAATTACTATTTAGTAGAGATTAAGTAATATGCAGTTTTGGGACACGGAGCCAGCGAAGCCAGAGTTTAACTACGACAATGAGAAGAAGAAGTTCATAGAGAATATGGATTATCTTGCATCTATGTCAGTAGAAGAACAAACGCTTTACAAAAAGTGGGATGAATGGAATTCAGACCTACAATCATCAATGAAGAGAAAAGCCGCAATGGCTCAGTATATTGACCAACTTTGGTCACCTACTGATATTATGGATAAGGAACAAACAATCAAAGAGATTGAGGACCTTGACCCATATGTTGAGATTGTAGAGGATTCTAAAGAATCTACACGCTGGACTGAAATCCGAAAGTTAATCCATACAATGTCATTTACAGCTAATCCGGGTCGTAATGTAAAACTATACATTAAAGACCGAGTTAGTGGTAAGTTGTTAGGATTGGTTTCGTTGGGTTCTGATGTCACCTCATTGGGAGTTCGTGATACCTACATCGGGTGGTCAAAGGAGAACAAGTTTCAAGATGGTAAATTAAACCACACCACAATCGCAAGTACTATTGTATGTACTCAACCATTAGGTTACAATTTCTTAGGTGGTAAGTTAGTCGCATGTATGACTACATCTCCTGTCGTTCGTGAACATTGGAAAGAAAAGTACGGACAAGAATTAATCGCAGTCGGAACTACCTCTTTGTATGGTATCCACTCCCAATATAATGGTATCCCTCATTTCAAAACATTAGGTGAGTCTGCTGGAAAGGTTGCTACTAAACCAGATGATTCAGTATACGAAGTTTGGCACCATTGGTTAAAAGAAAATCAAAAAGATGAGTATGAAAGACACACTACTCAAAAAGATGGTATCGAAGGGCCAGTATCGGGTGTAAAGCAACGTATACTTACGATGATTTTCAAAGAGTTGGGAATCAAACAATCTCACTATATGCACGGATTCAAACGAGGTGTATACTTTGCTCAAATGTATGACAATGGAAACGAGTTTCTTCGTAATGAAATAGATGCAAGTGAGTTGAAGTTAAAGAAGAAGTTTGAAGATGGTGATGAGTACACTATGAATTGGTGGAAACCTAAAGCTATTCGTAGATACACCAAATTATTCGATGAGGGTCGTATCAAACCAGAACCACTATTTTACCTTGACATCATTGGTATGTCTTGGGAAGACGCAAAGAAAAAATACTTAAACGAAGTTGGCCGATGAGTAATTCACTATGGGTTGAAAAATACCGACCAGACACATTAGAAGGTTATGTTGGAAACGAACATATCCTTGAAAAAGTAAAGATTTACATTGAGAATGAGGATGTACCTCACTTGTTACTCTATGGAGTAGCTGGTACTGGTAAGACTACTCTTGCTAAAATCATCACCAATCAGATTGATTGTGATGTGATGTACATCAACGCTTCGGATGAAAACTCCGTAGACGCAGTTCGTGATAAGATTCGTGGATTTGCATCATCTATGGGATTCCGTAAGTGGAAAGTTGTAATATTAGATGAGTCAGACTACTTGACACCAAACGCTCAAGCAGCACTCCGTAATCTAATGGAGACTTTCAGTAAATCAACTCGTTTCATTTTGACTTGTAATTATGTAGAGAAGGTCATTGACCCTATCCAATCACGATGTCAGACATTCGCTATTACACCTCCATCAAAGAAAGAGGTTGCTAAACGATTATTTGACATTCTAAACGAAGAGGGTGTTGAGTTCAACAAAGAGGACCTTGCTATTCTCGTGAATAGTGGATACCCTGACATTCGTAGAGTTCTAAACGCAGCTCAACGACAAGTGGTTGGTGGTAAGTTGAAGATTGACACTACATCTACAATTCAAGCAAACTACACCGATGATGTAATCAAAGTATTACAAAAGAGTGGTGATATTAAACAACAATTCACCGAAATCAGACAAATCATCGCTGATTCAAAAGTTAAAGATTTTACACCATTGTATCGCTCACTTTATGATGAGGTAGATAACTACGCAAGTGGTAAAGTGGGTCAGACCATCCTAAACATCGCAGATGGTCAATACAAAGACGCAATGGTGGTTGATAAAGAAATCAACGTAATGGCGATGATGTTAAATATATTAATTACATTAGGAAAGTAAATTATGGCAAAATCACAAGAATTGTTTGAGCAGATGCAGGAGTTGTTTGCTCAATTTGAAACGGAACACAATGGTACAACCAAAGCATCTAAAACTCGTGCTCGCAAAGCAATCAACGAGTTGAAGAAGTTGGTAACCGACTATCGTAAAGCATCAGTAGAAGAAAACAAATAAATTATGGCAAAGGTAATTAGAGTTGAAACTGACTATCGTTTCTATACCGCAGAGCTAACCGATGAGCAACTTGCTCTTTACAAAGAAGATGAAGATAAATTTTGGGATGAGTTTTGGGATTGGGATGTTGAGTTTGAATTTACACGAGATAAAGATGGTGGAACTGACTACCGAATAGAAGAATAATATGGCTAAAAAAGGAAAAATAGTAGAAATGGGACAACCTGCAAAGTCCCCACAAATGAATTTGGATGTTACGAAGTTGAAGAACGTAACCTGCCCACAATGTGATGGTATCTTCTTCGATGAACTACAAATGTTCAAAGAGGTATCCGCAATGCAATCTCCAAATGGTCAACCATCGATGTTACCAATCCCAGTTGTTGTATGTAACAATTGTGGTACGGTACATCCTAAGTTTACACCAAAAGAGTTATTCGAAGATGTCCGAAGCGAAGAAAAGTAAGACATTATTTCAACATCTATCGGGAATCAAGGAAAAGAAAGAACCTTGGGAGTCCCTCTCAGTTATGGATAGAAAAAGTTTTGAACCATTTATGGTCAATCGATTCTTGTCTATGAATATGGGACTTCTTGAGCTGGTCAACGAGTTACAAAAGTATACTATTGGTCAGCTCAATCCGAAGGATGTTTATAAGTTGTATTTGGATGTTCTACCCAAGAAAAAGTCATTCGACAAATATGTAAAGGGTAGTAAAGAGTCCAAACACCACGAAAAAGTGGTAGATTATCTATCACGATACTTTGAGGTATCAAATCGAGAGGTTTTGGATTACCTTGAAATCCTATCAAAGGATGAGGTAACTACCATCATCCAAAAGTTTGGAGTAGACAAAAAAGAAATCAAAAAATGGCTGAAGTAATTAAGGAAGCAAAAACTAAAGTAGAGTGGGTTAGCGAGGAAGAACAACCAATCTATGGTGAACCTACTGCAAGGCAATATTGTGAACGTGAGTATCCCGAAATGATGGAAGAATACAAACGTATTATGTGGGAGCAGTATGAGACCTTTTGTAAGAAGCAACGAAACTACGGACCAGGTAACATCTCAGTTGGGACTCCATTGGAGACAAAGGATGATGTAAAACTATCACTAACAGGATTGTGGTTTAGAATGAACGATAAGGTTCAGAGACTAAAGCAACTCGTAGTATTGGGCCAACCAGATGAGGTTGGTGAATCAGTTCAAGATACATATGCAGACCTTTCGGTTTATGGTATCATTGCTCAATTAGTCCAAAACGGAAAATGGGGAAAGTAAGAATGACTAAGTATGGTCACGCATTATGGATGAGTGTGTTTGGTCTATGGTTTTCCATTGCCTACAACTCACTCATCTTGTCGTTCCTTGGTGGACTTCTAATTGGGTATGGACTTAAACTTGCATATCAAGCAGGTCAAGAATCAAATTATTAACCATTTCTTAACATAAAGATTTGGTGGTTTACGAATTATTTCGTATATTAGTATAAGAAAAGTAAGAGTAGATGAAAAAGTCAGTAGTATCAAATATATTCAATTTCCCAGTACACGAAGAGAAGCAAGGAGACTCTAAGATTTCCTACTCTCAATACACAATGTGGGCTAATTGTCCTAAACAATGGAAACTGACTTATATGGATGGTCACAAAGACTTTGACCCATCTATCCACCTTGTCTTTGGTACTGCAATGCACGAGACTCTACAAGAGTGGTTACAAGTCCTATACAAGGACGGTCCAAGTGAAGCAGACAAACTTGACTTGAACCAAATGTTGTTGGAGGCAATGGCTCAAGAGTACAAAGTGATGGTTGCCAGATATGGTAAGTTTACTACGAAGGATGAGATGAACGAGTTCTACGATGATGGTATACAAATCATTGACTTTATCAAAAAGAATAGAACTGACTACTTCTCAACCAAGAGACTCAAGTTAGTTGGTGTCGAGTTACCAATATACTACCCAACATCTAATGAGAACATTATGATGAAGGGGTTCATTGATTTGGTATTTGAAGACCAAGATGGTATCATCGAGATTTGGGACATCAAAACATCTACACGAGGATGGAACGAATATCAGAAGAAAGACAAGACCAAGACTGCTCAGTTAGTATTGTATAAGAAGTTCTTCTCAGAACAATACGGATGGCCTATTGACAAAATTCAAGTTAGATACTTCATTGTAAAACGTAAGTTGTGGGAAGAAGCAATGTTTGCTCAGAAACGAGTACAAGAATTCGTACCTGCTCACGGAAGTAGAACTATGAGAAACATTGTTACAAGTTTTGATGAGTTCATATCTAAATCATTCAATGAGGATGGGTCATACAATACTGAGGGTGAGTTTCCTGCAATCGCTGGTAAGAACTCTAAGAATTGTAAGTATTGTCCATTCAAAGGTAATAAAGAGTTGTGTCCATCTAAAGAAAGAATCAAAGAATAATATATGAGAAAGTTATCGTTACTATTGTTAGTTGTATTGACATCATCAACTTACTACATTCAACCTAAAATGGAGATGGTAGATGTGCCATCTAAAGAAGTTAGTATTGAGATTGAAGTCCCCACCCCCGAATTAAAAGTGGTAAAACCCACACGAGACCTCACTCCATTGATAAATGCTTTGATGTGGGTGGAGAGTAGATGTGACACGGCTGCATATTGTAAACGAGAGGATGCTGTCGGAGTACTTCAGATTAGACCAATTATGGTAAAAGAAGTTAATCGAATTTTACGTTTACAAGGTTCGAGTCACATATTTACATTAGAAGACCGATGGTCAAAAGACAAGTCCATCGATATGTTTAATGTAGTTGCAAATTATTATCACGAAACAAGTTCATATGAGAAAATCGCCCGTTGCTGGAATGGTGGTCCGAAGGGACTACAAAAGAAACAAACCCAAAAGTATTGGAGAAAGGTTCAAAAAAGACTCAACAAAGATGAGAATAGCATTAATAGGGAGTTCGGCGTATGAGAATAGAGGTGAAATCAAAGAACTTATTTGGAAACTAAAACAAAAGTTTGGAGATGACCTCATACTCATTACTCGTGGAAACAAAGATGGGATAGAGAAGTGGGTTCGTAAGTTTGCATTAGAAATGGGTGTGAAGTATATTGAATACAACCCAGCACATACACCAATGTCTTTGTATAGTGGTATGGAAAAAGACTATTACGAAAAACCATACCACCCAACTCAACCCTTACACCAATACGATTGTGTGGTTAGGGGTTCGGAGAAAATCTACTATTTTGGTGAAATTAAAAAAAACGAATACAATCACTTCAATAGAGTATTAATTAGAAACGGAAAAACTGCTAAGTTTGTAAATTAGAAAGTTTTTTTGTATATTTATAGTAAATAAAGGAAAAAGTTACGAATGGAATTACCAAAACTAAAGAAGGTAGACCCTAATAAGCCGAAGAAGCCGAAGATTCTACTTCTATCGGATGACCTCAGATTACATAGTGGTATCGCTACTCAATCAAAAGAGATTGTTCTTTCAACAATTCATAAGTATGATTGGGTACAATTGGGTGCTGCTCTAAAACATCCCGATGCGGGAAAAGTCTTCGATGTATCAGAAGATGTTCGAAAAGAAAGTGGTGTCGAAGACGCATCACTTAAAATATACGCAAGTAATGGGTATGGTACACCTGATGTATTGAGACAACTCATCAACATCGAGAAGCCAGATGCAATCCTACACTTTACTGACCCTCGTTTTTGGAAGTGGTTGTATGATATGGAACACGAAGTAAGAGAGTTTGTTCCTATTATGTATTACAACATTTGGGACTCATTACCAGACCCAATGTGGAATGCACCTTTCTATGCATCTTGTGATTTGTTGATGTCTATCTCAAAACAAACGTATGGTATTAACAAGAGAACTCTTGAGAAATATGGTATGGCAAAGGAAGATTGGGCATACAAATACATTCCTCACGGAGTATCTAAACACTTCAGACCATTAGCATCAGATGACCAAAAGTTGGTGGAGTTCAAAGAAAAGTTTGGACTAAACGAGTATGATTTTGTAGTGTTATGGAATAATAGAAATATTCGTAGAAAAGTTCCAGGTGATGTAGTCCTTGCATTCAACGAGTTCGCAAAACAACACGAAGATAAGAAGGTATGTCTATTCTTACATACACAACGTGTGGATGAAAATGGTACTGATTTGAATGAGGTAATCAAACACAATGGTCAGTATGGTGATTATAAGTTTACCGATACAAAATTCTCCACCGAAGAGTTAAATCTATATTATAACTCAGGAGACATCATTCTAAACATCGCATCAAACGAGGGATTTGGCCTTGCATCGTGTGAGGCATTGAGAGCAGGTACACCAATCGTTGTAAATGTGACTGGTGGTCTTCAAGACCAATGTGGATTTGATTTGGAAGGTGAACCATTGACTGCTGAAGATTATGTAAAGATTGGGTCACTACACGATAGAAGAAAGTGGGCTAATAACGAACTACTTGGGTGGGGAAACTGGGCATACGCAGTATGGCCATCTAATAGGTCTCTCCAAGGTTCACCAATGACTCCATTCATCTTTGATGATAGATGTGACTTTATGGATGTCGCAGATAAGTTGGGGTATGCATTTAGAGCAGGTAGAGACCACTTGGAAAATATAGGTATGCAAGGTCACGAGTGGGTGGTCAATGAAAGTAAGATGTCATCCGAAGAAATGGGTGTATCATTTATTGAAGCAATTGATGGCTGTCTTGAAAATTGGACACCTCGTAAACGATTTGAGATTTATTCAGTATGAAAAAGTTATGTGTAGTTAGTTGCCCGATTGCAACACGAAGTGGGTATGGTTCACGTTCAAGAGACCTTGTACGTTCCCTAATCCAAACCAAAGGAGATGAGTGGGATATCAAAATTCTACCACAAAGATGGGGTAATACACCTCAGAATGCATTGACAAGTGAAGATACGGATTTAACATCTCGAATCATCACAGGTCAGATGACTCAAAAGCCAGATGTATGGATGCAAATTACAATCCCAAATGAATTCCAACCAGTTGGTCACTTCAACATTGGAGTATCCGCTGTTATTGAAACCACAAATGCATCCCCAGATTTTATCGAAGGGTGTAATCGTATGGATTTGACACTTGTATCTTCAGAACACTCAAAGACCACTCTTCAGGCAATTTACGATAAAATGGATGAAAACACCAAACAAAAAATTGGTGAGATAAAACTAACAAAGCCAGTAGAGGTATTGTTTGAAGGATTTGACCCATCTATTTATGACAACAAAGTAGAGGTTCACCAATCAGTAAATGAAGTGATGGGTAATGTAAAAGAATCATTTGCTTATCTATTTGTGGGTCATTGGTTACAAGGTAACATTGGTCACGATAGAAAGAATATAAGTGGATTGATTCATTCATTCTTAAACACATTTAAGAATAAGAAGAACAAACCAGCACTCATCCTAAAGACATCAATCACAGCACCTGGTATTACAAATGTCCACGAGTTGAGAAAACGAATTGATATGATTAAAGGTATGATTGATTCTACCAATCTACCAAACATCTATATTCTTGATGGTGACCTTTCAGATGAAGAGATGAACTCATTATACAACCACTCAAAGGTAAAAGTACACGTTTCATTCACTCGTGGTGAGGGATATGGTAGACCTCTATTGGAAGCTTGTGTAAGTGGTAAACCTATTATTGCTTCAAATTGGAGTGGTCATTTAGATTTCTTGAATCCAGAATATAACTTCTTAGTTGGTGGTGGGTTAGATAATGTAGATAGTTCAGCTGCAAATAAGTGGATTCTTAAAGAATCTAAATGGTTTACTATAAATTATGCTGAAGCAAGTGGTATGTTAAAGTGGGTTTACGATAATTATAAGAAAGCAGTTGAGAAGTCTCGTAAGAATCGTAAGTATGTGAAAGACAACTTTACACTCGATACAATGTCAAGTAAATTGTCCCAAATACTTGACACTTACAAAGTTGGAGAAGGTCCTCAGCAAGTTGAACTTAACTTACCAAAGTTGAAGAAAGTGGGTGAATAATGCCGGATTATACTACAATGCATAGAAATAGAATGGCGGATGCAACTCGTATCTCTAAATCCAAATTGGAAAGAGGTATGGTTGCAAAAATCCGCTATAAGAAAGTCGATGGTACTGCTAGAGACTATTATGTATTTGTATTACAACCAAAGTTCAAAACGTATTTTCATTGTTTGGACTTAAAGCATATCGCACCACCACAAATGGTAAAGTTGGCAGAAGACTTAAACGAGGTAATCAGTCAGACTCCAAAGGTAAAAAAGTTGGATTTGACAAAACTAAATTTGGATGTGAATTCAAAACAATTTTACCTCAATGAGATTAGAAACAAAAAATTAAAGACTGGATATCGTACTTTGATTGAAAAGAACATATCAACTGTTATGGTATACAATTACGACTATGGTGTGTTTGATAAGGTTGCTACGGAAGCAGAACGTAGACAAAGAGAACAAGTAGAAAAAGATGATACTCCAGACTTTCTACAAGGTATATAATTGGAAATGGATAAGTTAATATATGATTTGGAAAACCTACATAATCGTGGGGTAAAAACTATCAAGTTGGTTTTTTGTGAACAAAACATAGAAGTAAAAAAGTTATTAGATGAAATTAAGTTACGCAATCACAGTCAAGGATGAGTTCCTTGAAATTCAAAGACTACTCCAAAGTCTATTGACACTCAAAAAACCTCAAGATGAAATTGTAGTTCTATGGGATTCGAAGAATGGTGATAGGTCCATAGAAACCTATCTACGAAAAATGAACGCAGAACGGACTCTATTCTTATGGTATCCATATGAATTTGATGGTCACTTCGCAAATCTAAAAAATGAACTTACCAAACATTGTAGTGGTGATTACATCTTTCAGATTGACGCAGATGAGTATCCACACGAAACTCTTATGGACAACATCCACGAAATCTTGGAAGCAAATGATGTTGATGTGATTCTTGTTCCACGAGTAAACACGGTAGAAGGTTTGACCCAAGACCATATTCAAAAGTGGGGTTGGAGAGTAGATGAAAAGGGTTGGGTAAACTTCCCAGACCCTCAATGGAGAATCTATCGTAACTCAGAGTCCATTCGTTGGGAAAATAAGGTACACGAGAAACTCGTTGGATACGAAACTATTTCAAATCTACCTTGGATGGAAGAACTATCTTTATATCACCCAAAAGAAATCGAACGACAAGAGAAGCAAAACGAATATTACGACACCCTCGTGTAATTCCATTTTGGGAACGAATCGTGTGTCACAAGAAAATTTGACAATTTCATTATGAATATAAAGTATATAATATCATCGTATGTGGGTAGCTATAATCTGGCTCTTACTAAATTAGTTAGTAGTCTTTTGGAAAGTGGGATATCTCAAAATGATATATATACATTTGTAGGTGGAAGTGAGGACACGAAGAAGGTAATTTGGGACTATGATATTAATTATTATTTGGTAGACCATAACTCATTCGATATGACTGCTCTTATAGGTATCTCTAACCTTGATGTAGATTATGATTACGCATTTTTGTTACACGATACCACTTGGGTTGGTAGTAACTTTATGGAGCTTATTCTTAATGTAGCAAAGTCTAATATAGATTCAAATAACAATATAATGTTATCGAAACACGGAGCTAATATGAATATTGGTATGTATTCTAAGAATTTTATTGATTTGAATCGTAATGAAATCAACACCAAATACAAAAATAAACCAAAATCGTTTTATGTAGAAACCGAAGATAAGCTTATTAAATCTTCAAAAAGTCCGATATGCCTAAACCCTACTAAATTCGAATTAATACAACCATATGATGTTTATAATACAAAAACTCAACGTAGAGTTGAATATTATTCCGATATTGAATTGTATAAAGCAAAGGCAAATTGGACCCGCGGCAACTATGTAAATACTTTATAAGATGACACTTACACAAATTTTTGACACATACAAAACGGACAAGGGTTCGTTAGGACACGGAGCCGAAATTCATAATTATGGATTGGCATACGAACAATTCTTTGAGGAATTTAGAGGCAATGGAATTTCCATTTGCGAACTTGGTGTTCTTGATGGAAACTCACTTCGTTCTTGGAGAGATTACTTTGAGAACGCACGTGTCTTGGGGGTTGATAACGCGGACTATCGAATGATTGATGGTGAAGATGGATTCACAACCATCTTAGGTGACCAAGGTAATCCTATTGAATTAAAAGAAATGATAGGGGATGGTTGGGATATTATTATTGATGATGGGTCTCATCTACCAAAACACCAACAAGAATGTTTGTATCATTTGATTAACAATGTTAAATCAGGTGGTTATTATGTCATTGAAGACCTACACACAAAACGAATGAATTGGGAAGAGTGGCAGATTTTTGAGTGGGATGGGTCAACCAACTCTACTTGGGACTTCGTAGAATCTCAGCTTTCTAAGTCTTACTATTTAACCGAAGACCAAATTTCTGAAATCTTAGGTAAGATTGATGAGGTTGGTGTCTATGAAGATAAAATGGTAATCATAAAGGTGAAGTAATGCCACAATTTTGGAGACTTGTTGATAATAGAAGGTATGTCGCTGGGCTTACTTATAACTTGGGGTTTCCGATAGAGTCACCTTTGTATATACCTGATGAGTACCTCGAACAAAAAAAGTTTGTTGTGTTTAGAACTTGTTTTGGACTTGGGGATTGGGGAATCATTTCAGCATTTCCACGAAAACTAAAGGAGAAGTATCCCGATTGTGGGGTGTATGTACCCACACCAAAGTTGATAAAATCTATGTTTGGGTCATTGGAGAAGAATTGGGATTCTTGGGTAAATCCATTTGAAGTATCAAAGGGTATATTTGATAATAACCCATATGTTGATGGGTTCATTGACTCGTTTGAGGGTGAAGTTTACCACGACCATTTCAGAATATACGATGGGGACAAAGATGAACCACTCCTACAACAAATGATGAGATTCTGGCAATTTGATAATTTTGATGATATCGAACCCGAAGTATATTTCTCAGCACAAGAAGAAGAGTTGGCTCAACACTACATTGACACATATACTACTGATGGTAAGTTTGGTACTTTATTGGTGTCAAACCGATGGGAAACTGAAGACCCTGAAAAAATCCAAATGATTTTAGATGATAAAGACTTACCTATATTTCACTTTGAATCAAAGGATGTTGGTTTGAAATACAATGGTGTTTTGGATATGAGAGAAGTACCGACACGAGTTCAGTTATTACTTAAAACAAAAGCTCAATTCAATGTAGGTAATCAAACTGGAGTCCACGATACTATTGCAAATTATAGACCGACATATACTGTTAAACGTAGGAAGTTAGGGTCTAACTTTATAAGAAGTCAAATTTATATATGAAACTAACAATATCAATTGATGATGTAAATCCTAAGAAGGATTGGAGAATTTTCGGAGATAAGTCTGAGAAGTGGTTAACTGATTTACACGAGATGTATGGTGTGAAGTATAATTTATTTATGCCAACAAACCATCACGGAGAAGCACCTATATCAGAACATAAGGGGTGGGTTGATGAGTTAGTATCAAGTGGTATGTTTGAACTTTCGGCTCACGGACACTTTCATCAAACGAGTGATAAGAATAGATTTGGTGAGATGGAATTTGTAGATATGACCGAAGCGCAATGTGAAGAACGTATCAAGATGATGATGGGTGAATGGGAATCCGTTGGATATAAGCCCAAGGGTTGGAGAAATCCTGGATGGGTATGTCAATCATATTGTGTTAAACATCTATCTAATGAATTTGAATGGGCTGCTTTACATTATCAACACAACCACAATTTCCGATGGGACTTGAAGATGTTGTTTGGGGCTGATGGTATCAACGAAAGTGATATAAAAACCCACGATGGTAACATTATGTATCAGTCACACATCTATGGTAATTGGAATAAAAACGAGTGGACTCAAGAAAACTTTGACCAAATGAAGTTGAGTTTGGAGTATTTGTTCGAAAATTATAAAATAGAACCCAAGACCATATCAGAATTATGAAAGTAGCATTCTTTACCGAAATGGGATTTAGGGGTAAGGTTCGTAGAGACCATCCCAATATGAGAACGGAGTTTGGTTGGATGGTTGGGTCTGATGCAGACCACTTCAACTTAAATGATGTACCAAGTCAGAAATATGATTTGGGTATTGTAATTACTCCAAAGAACTCACCAGAAAAAGTAGACCTAAAACAAATCAAACACTTTTGTGACAAGGTGGGTGTGATGCAAGAAGGGCCATTTTGGTATTTCCAAGACTATCCTCTTGTAAATCAGATTCACTATTACAACAATTTGATATCCGCTGACATCATATTTGCACATAATGAACACGACCAGAGATACTACAAAGGACTAACCAACCATCCAGATGTAAGAGTTCTTCAGTCACTAATGATTGAAGACCCAATTTCGAAGATTACACCCCACGAGGAACGAAGTGGTATTATGATTGGTGGTAATATGAAGAGTTGGTATGGTGGTTTTGATTCCTTTATGCTAGCATCTTCAGTTACTGATGAAATCTACTCACCACAAATGGGTAGAAGGCAAGAGGGTGAGTCACAACTTGGAATCACTCAATTACCATACTTGGAGTGGAATCAATGGATTTCGGAATTGAGTAAGAGAAGGGTTGGTATCCATATGATGAGAACTCATGCTGCTGGGACATTTGCAATGAATTGTTCTTACTTGGGTATTCCTTGTATTGGATATGATGGGCTGGATACACAGCGAATCCTACACCCAAACCTAACTGTTGCTGATGGCGATTTGGAATCTGCAAGAAAACTTGTGGATAGATTGTGGAATGATTTGGATTTCTACGAAGAAAATCGTATATTAACAACTGAACTATACAATAAACACTACTCTGAAGAAGAGTGGAAAAGAAAGTTTTACAATGAGTTTAAGTAAAAAAGACATATCGTTCATTCAACCAAGTCGTAACAACTTGAAATACCTCAAGTGGTCATACGACTCAATCAGAAAGAACGCAGGACCCGACCCAACCATTTGTGTCGCTGATGACTTCAGTAACGATGGAACTTGGGAATGGTGTCAAGAGATGATGGAGAAAGACTCCAACTTCAAAGCAATCAGAAACGAAGGACCAACACGATTGGGTCACACTATCTTATATGATAGACTAATCAACGAGGTTGCTCCTACAAAGATTGTGGGTATCTACCACGCCGATATGTATTTGTGTCCAAATGCATTAGAGTCGGTATTGGAACACATCGGACCACAAAAGGTAGTATCACTCACTCGCATCGAACCACCACTTCACCCAGATGGACCAGAGAAGGTTTTGATGGATTGGAAGACTGAACCCGAAGACTTTGATGAAGAAAAGTTCTTGGAGTGGTTCTCAACTGGTGATGGTAGATACAAGTATGAGAAGACTACCGAGGGCATCTTTGCTCCTTGGTTCTTGATGAAAGAAGACTTTCAATCAATTGGTGGTCACGACCCACTATACGCACCTCAATCAAAAGAGGACTCCGACATCTTCAACCGATTCCTTCTAAATGGGTATGAACTCATTCAGACTTGGGATGGGTGTGTATATCATATGACTTGTAGAGGGTCACGATTTAACCCAACACTAACCGAGGTGGGTAAAGAGTCAGATGAGTGGTTGGCACAAAATGTAAGGTCAACTCGTAACTTCATTCGTAAGTGGGGTCATTTTGTGAAACACGACAAATTGATGAAACCAATCGTTCCTCACAAATACAATGTAGAGTTCAGAGTTTTCAATGCTAACGAACAAATATTGAATATTTTAGAACCTTGGTGTAGTAACATCTATGTGGACATACCACAAGAAAAAATCGATGACTACATTAAATTAGAACAACCAAATACTCAGTTCAACTTGAGTGAAAGAATCAATCAAGAAGTAGATTCAGATATAGTTGTTAGATTCGATGCCCGTTCACTCACTCAAAACTCGTTTAACTTCATTCAAAACCTATCGGAAATTTTTGATTTTAATGAATTTGAGAGTGGTGAGTATGAATTCGACATATTTAATATAAAGGTCAATCGAGTAAAACATTACGAAAGAGACTTAATTAATCTATGAGATACTTTATATTACTACCAGGTGACACCGAGGAATCGGTAGACTTCTCAACTAATATCTTAGGTGAAGTTTCGTTTAAGAACTTTTGGGCAGACCAAGGGTTTGGAATCCTCGTAAGATTGGTAGAAAAGTATCCCGACACTTTGTCTGAAGTGGTAATCAAAGATGAAAAATCAAAATCTTATTCCGTAGAAGAATTCTTGGAGAAAATTAAAAAACTAAGGATAATCCAAAATGGGTAAAATCAACATTAACGCCCTCGATGCATTCGAGGATGACTATGAAGTTTATGAAAAATTTACAAAATCAAATAGGAAAAAAACTAAAAGTAAGGAAGACTTTCTCGAATCACAAGGGGAGTCTTTTGGAGGGAGAAAGGGTGACTCTTATATCTCTCAACGAACAAAAGCAAGAACTTAGAGTATCAGACCCATTTGGTGTAGATTGGGTAGTTCCTTTGGAATTCATACATACTTATATGTAGAGGAGAACTACAATGGGTACGATAACTAAATATGAAGAAGCATTAGAGAGATTGATTAAGTCGATTGATGAAAAATGGTCTGACTCATATAAGAAGTCTATTGATTGTAATAATCCCAAAGGTTTTAGTCAAAAAGCACATTGTGCAGGTCGTAAAAAGAGAGGAAAGTAGATGTTACTAAAAGTTGGTTCACGAGGTGAACTCGTAAAAGATGTACAAGAAATCGTTGGTGTGACTGCCGATGGTATCTTTGGAAAAGGAACTGCTGAGGCAGTTAAGAAATGGCAAGCAGCCAATGGTTTGGATGCTGATGGATTAGTGGGTAGAGGAACTCTTGCTAAGATGGAATTGTTGGATACTGATAATGCTTCAGGTGCAGCAAATGCTGAAGATGCAAAAGGACTATACACTAAGAAACTATATACTACATCAAATGGTTTGGATATCACAGAATTCTTCATGCCGGAAGATGAGTATAAAAAAGGTCCTATCAATGCAGAGTGGGTATTCTTACACCACACCGCAGGATGGCATAATCCTTACAATGTAATCAAACAATGGGATGCTGATAAGAATGGTGCAATCTCAACTGAATTTGTGTTGGGTGGTCCTTCTTGTAAAGGAAATGATGAGAAATACGATGGTGAAATGGTTCAAGCATTCCCTGCTGGAAACTGGGGTTACCACTTGGGTAAGAATGGTTCACAAAAGATGCACGTTAACTCAGTAGGTGTTGAGGTGTGTAACTTTGGTTATGTGAAAGATGGTAAGACATATGCAGGTGCAAGTGTTGAAGAATCTCAAATTGTAACTTTGGATAAACCATTTAGAGGTCACAAGACTTGGCATAGATACTCAGATGCTCAAATCGAAGCACTAAAACTTTGGTTGGAGTTCATTGCTGAGAGAGATAACATTGATATCAGAGCAGGACTTCCAGCATTGATTAAAGAAAAAGGTGCTGATGCATTTGAATTCAATGAAGATGCATACTATGGTAAAATCAAAGGTGTGTGGACTCACACTAATACTCGTAAAGATAAGTTCGATATGTTCCCTCAACAAGAACTATTGGATATGTTGATGAGTTTGTAAAAAGTCCAACTATTTATATAATAAACAATAATCAGTTTTATAATCAGTAACATAATAAGTTAGCAAAAGGGTTTCGTAATATGAAATTTATTTGGAGAAGAATTATGGCATTCAAGGACATCTTTAAGGATGACAATGAGTACAACGAAAAGAACATCGTTGGTTTCTTGTCATTTGCAGTGATGGCTATCTTCGCAGGAGCTGATATTGTAACTGGTATTTTGGGTAAGGATTTGGTCATTACTGACACAATCTTTAATTCATTCGTAATCATTACTCTCGGTTCTTTCGGTATCGATGGCGCTGCAAAAATCTTCGGTAAAAAAGAAGACTAATAACTAAGTGAATGGGGTGGCACGAAGTCACCCCATATCCACTTTTTGAGGAGCGAGATATGATGAGAAGATTACTAACCTTCCTTGCCTTAATGGTAGGGATTACTTCGTTTGGGCAAAATGGATATAGTGAAATCCTAACGGCACCAAACTCAAATTCAGCGTATGTATTGGTAGATACCTTATTTACGTTAGAAGAGACCCCAGTTGGATATACTGAGGTTTATTTACACTTTGCGAACCCCACTGCCGATGATGTAAAGGCAGTTCAGTTTCAAATCAACTACGATGATGTGGCATTCGCAACACCACAAATCTATTGGGGGCCAACCGCAACAACTGTCTCGGACAAGTATGGAAGTTATTTTGTAGATGGTAATTCTATAAATGTTATTGCATCTTACACTGGTAATTCATCAACCTTTAATTGGTCTGATGGTGCTATGTTTAAGTTGAAGTTGTATAACACAACTACATACAATGCAGAATCAGATTCACTATACTTTAACCCTTCGACAACTTACCAAAGTCTATATACGACTGGTAATGGTGTAGATAACTCGTTGGGGTTATACAATTATGGTGGTAATTTCCAAATGCCAGAATTGAACTACCCAATCCACGTTTACAACGTAGATAGTTCAGACGCTCAAGGTGTTTGGTACTCTGCATACTCAAGACACAAAGATTCAACCGCAGGTCAATGGATTTTGATTGAGGCAGACTCAACCGATTCTAATGGTCTTGCAATCGTAACTACACAATTGGATACAACAAAGTATCACTTGAGACTCGTAGGACAAACTGATACTATGACTGATGGTGGTGCATTGTCAATTACTGATGCATACAAACTTGCTAACCACGCATCACAACAAGATACTTTGAGTGGTATCGAGTGGTTGCAGGGTGATATTAACGAGAGTGGTGATGTAACTATCTCAGATGCATTTGGTATGTTTAATAGATTGGCATTACAATCATCGAATTGGAGTTCTTTATTTAGTGGTGTATACAACACAACTCTACTTACTCCATCGGCATATGCACTTGCTATTCAATCACAAACGGCACCACTTTGGTCTCTTGCTCCAAGACAATATAGTATTGATACTATACAAAATGGTAACGACTCTGCTATTGCATTCTTATATGTTGTAGGTGATGTGACAAATACAGGTTACAACAACCCAGCAGTATTAGTTGCTAAGATGGCAAACCCATCAAGTGGTACTGATTATATCTTAGACCCGGCAATCTATATGTCTAACATTGATGACACAGTTCAATTCCAAATCCCAAAATTGGTGATGACTGATGAATACACAATGGAAGTTCCAGTAACACTTTACACATTTGGTAATAACTTAGGTGCTATTCAAATGGGTATTGAGTTTGATACTACAATCTTCTCATTTAACTCAATCCAAATGGGTGATGCAACATCTAAGTGGACTTCGGTTCTATCAGTAGAAGATGGTAAAGTATTTTGGGCAGGTCACGAAGACAAAATGAACCCATCATTGGTAACTAATATGACTACTCAATTTACATTTGTATTTGATGTAGACCAACCAACTGGATGGCAGACTTCACCATTGAGAATCTTCAACAAAGCAGCTGGTGATGAATTTGCAAATGATGTAAACATCAAACCATCACCAAACGATGGTTCGGTAGTGAATAGAATCTCAATCGACCCAGAATTGTTGGAGTTGATGGAAGGTTTCAGAGTATATCCTAATCCAACAAATGACTTCTATGGTAATTGGATTGTATTCGAGCACCACACCGAGTTAGAAAATGCTGAAATCAATGCTATTATCTATGATGCATTCGGTAGACAAGTACTGAATTGGTCTGACCAAATCTACAACAATGGTTTCCAACTACACGGATTCTCATTGGATGGTTTACCAGAAGGATTCTACTTCATTAGATTAGTAACACCAGATAGAGATAAAACTTATAGAATCGTAAAAGGATAATGATATGAAAGAAGAAATCAAAGAGGGAATGTCCTCACTTAAAAAAGGTATCATCGGACTTGCAGGAACACTGGTTGCTGCAGTTGGTACTTATGTAACTACTCAGTTCAATACTCTATTGGGTATCGAAGAAGAGTCAGAAACTCCAACCGAATTGGTTGCTCCAGTTGAGAATAATAATTTCAATAGTAACGAGAATAACAACTCAAACACTAACACTCAGAATCAGAGTGTAATTATTAACATTCCTGCTCAACAAGCACCTGCTCCTACAAGAACAATTATTAGAGAGACAGTTAAGGAAGTTCCTGCTGAACCTAAAGAAGTTGTTGAAGAGAAACCAGAGACTCCATTGGAAAGAATGCAGAGACTTAGAAGAGAAGCGGCTGAGAGGAACAAGTAATGAGAGATACACTAATCAAAACTTGGCACCTTATTCAAGGTTTAGCAGTAATGGCAATGGTAGCACTCATTCCTACGATGGCATATGGGCTGATGTTGTTATTTACATCGTGTTCTTCATCAGTTGGTGTGGTTCAGTATCAAGCAGAGTTCGAGAAATCTGAAGGACTTGAAACTCTACCATTTTACACTGGTGAGAAGCAAATCGTTCAATTGTCTAAACTTAACGTAAACAAAGAACTTTGGGATATGTTCCCAGAGTTGAGAGATAAAAGAGTTGGTTTGGGTGTTTCAAATAGAATCATCGAAAACTTTGAAATGACTGGAAGATTCGCATACGCTGAAGAGAAGGAAGCAATCCAAAATCAAATGTTGGATGCTTGGGAAACTGAACTTACAGGTATGGGTGATGGACAAACAAAACTAAAAATGGAGGGTATCGCTTTACCTAAGTACATTGTGTACGCAGAAATCTACGACTTTGCAGTTTCTTATGGAGAGACATACAATAAAGGTAAATTGAACAAAACAAACACAACTATTATGGGTGTACAAATCCGTATGGTAAATGTAGATAATTCACAATACATTGTAGCATCAGGACAAGGTACTGCTACTCAAGTAGGTGAAGGTATGTTCAAGAACCCTCAAATGGGATTTGACCAATCAACAGTAGGTATTGCTACCCAACGTGCTTTAGAGACCGCAACGGTTAATCTAATAAAGCGTATGGAAGCATATGGATGGTAAGAAGTGGATATTAGTATTATTACTACTTATAGGGTTTAAGTCATTTGGACAATCATTCCAATACACTTATATAGACCCTTGTACTGGTGTTCCTAATACTGTAACCATTTCACAACCTTCGGGTTCAGTCACATTATTTTATGCCGGACAATGGCAAGTATTTACAGCAACCCAACTTCAGACTGGTGGTTATGAGGCTTGGGTTGCTTCTATTAATGCCCAATTCCCACCTGGGTCTAATCCTTGTGCTGGGAACGCGGGTCAAGTATCTGGAACTACAGCCGCATCGGTGGGTACAAATGTAACCAATACCGTATCAAACATATCAGGTGCATTATCAACATTAGGTTCTACTACAAGTAGTGGTTCAACTGGTGCTGGTATGGGAATGTCTACCTCTGGGGGTGGTGGTTCGAGTGGGTCATCATCTTCGAGTGGTGGGTCTTCTTCATCGGATGATGGGGGTGGTAGTGATGATGGGGGTGACTCATCAAACGACAATACCGGCACCTCATCGGGTTCATCTTCAAGTGGTTCATCATCTGGTTCGGGTGATGGTGGTTCTGATAGTGGAGACACTGGTGGTTCATCATCTGGCACGGATGGTGGTGGAGACACTGGTGGTGGTTCATCGGGTTCATCAGGTTCAACTGGTGGAAGTGGTGGTGGAGACACTGGGGGTGGTTCTTCTGGTGGAACTGGTGGAGGTGCTACTGAAGGTGGTCAAGGAACTGATAGTGGAGGTGCTACCACAGGTGGCGATACTGAAGGGTCTTCAAGTGGTGGTGCTATTGGTGATAAAGACATTGATGCTGAGTCGGGTGGTGAATCAAGTGATTCCGATGACTCTGGTGGAGGTGGTGGTGGCCGCAAGAAGAAAGGACCACGAGCACGAAAGGGTTCTTTGATTGCAAGTGGTGATATGGTACTTATCAGAAATGGGTCAGACTACAAGCAAGGTGGTAATGATAATTTCAAAATCAATATGGGTATGACCTATGCAAACACCAAGCAAACTCTTGCAGCAGGAGTACTCCTAAACTATACAACTGGTCAGAACGAAATCTCACTAACTGGGTTTGGGTCGTGGAAGATTGAAGAGTCTATGATTGTGGGTTCAAACTCATTCTTATACAACATCAAACAACAAACGTGGTTCAACACTGGTAATGTGATGTATGCTTACAAGCAAACACGATACACTACTGTGTTATTTGGTACTAATTTCTCAGTTGGTCAAATGGGAGAGGAAAACTTTTCGAATTGGGCAGGAAATATGGGGGTATTTAGTACTTTTAATGGTTATCGTGGTATATCTATGAATGGTATGTTAATTGCGATGTACTCACCATACACATTCTTCTATGAGGGTCAATGGTTCAAAGGTGGGTTCTTATTCGTTCCACTAACGAGTGTTGATTTCAAAGTGACTGATACATTCAAGTTAAACATATCCACGAGTACGGTCTATTTGATGGGTCAAGGTATTCTTAATTTTCAGTTGATGACTGGGGGTAAGATGTTGTTATGATAAAGTATTTGATTTACATATTATTGTTTCCAATTGGTGTGATGGCACAATCCATAAGTTTTGCTACGGTTGGTGTCCAAGATATGAGTGGTATTGATGTTGAGGTCGAACACTATGTTAATTATGTACCCAACCACTCAATCTATTCTCAAACATATTCACCACAATCTACTGCCGGTACTTCGGTGACATTATATGATGACTCGAATGTAGGCCCATACCCAATCGGATTTAACTTCGAGTTCTATGGTCAGACCTTTACACAATTCAGAATATGTACCAATGGGTTTATAACCTTTGGTTCTACTTCGGGTAGATACTCACCAGGTTCATTTCCCAATGCATCAGCTCCTAATGGTGTTGTTGCTGCATATTGGACTGATTTATATCCATCATCGGGATATTATATGAGATACCAAACAACTGGTACTGCTCCAAATAGAAAACTAATTGTAAGTGCCCACTTAACCTATTACTCGAATAGAAATGCTTGGGTAGATTATCAAATCGTATTGTTTGAAGGAACAAATAAGATATGGACTACAATAACATCACAAGGTTGGACTCCAACTGCAACTCAAGGTGTAGAGAATCACACAGGAACATTAGCAGCAACCCCATCTGGTAGAAACTTATCTACATTTAATGGAGCAGGTTCAACATATGAGTATGCACCACAAGCTGCAGTTCAACAATGGGAATCACAAGGTACTCAAACAACAACCTCATCTGGTATAGTATCATTCTCTAACCCATCCAATTGGGATTATAGAGTGACTATTGATGCAAGTAATTTACAAAGTGTAGTGAATCAAAATGAGATGAACTACTTGATGTATATGAGAATGTTTCCAAGTGAGTTGAGAAGTTGGGATTTTCATACTTGTGAGTTCAATGGCGATACGATAGTTGGGTATGAAGATGTCAAAGAGATGTGGGGTCATTTTGAAAGTGGTGACCCTATAACCGAAAATGCTATTTATAATCAAAGTGAGAAAGATGACATTGAAGTCAATGCTACGACATTCAATTACCATACAAAGTATCCTCGAAGTGATACGAGAACATTTAACAACTTGAATAGATTTTATATAGTTACGTTGGGTAAACATAGAAGAACAATTAACGCAGTGAGGATAAATTAATGAATGTATTATGTTATTTTGTAGCAAGTGTAATTTCACTTGCAGGTCTAAAGGATATACCAGAAGAGAAATTCACCTTTGGTGTAAGACAAATCGTAGAAGAAGTAGTTGCTCAAGAAGCACCTCTTTGTGATGATGGAGAACCTATTTATGTGACCGTGGAGTCAATCAAAGCACCTACCAAAGGAATTCAAATCGGCCCATTCAAAATCAAGCAAAAGAAGACAACAGTTTCTATTTTGATTGTAAAAGATGGAGTCGAGTATCGTGGTGAGGGTGATGCTAAAATGAAGACAAAGGCAATGATGGTTCAGTTGCAAGATGAGAATTTACCATTCGAGCAAACTGAATTCTCAATTGCAGTCAAAAAAGCAATTTTAGATGCTTTAGACTGATACTTATATAAATAGGAGTTATTTATTATGCCATTAATGATTACAAAGCGGCAAATTGATAGAACTGCTTTTAATGCAGTTCACAATCCGCCAAGTCCAAGAGATAATGTAAAAGCGAGTAAAAGTATGGGTCTTGAGAAAAACAAGATGGCCAGAGAACTTGCTCCATTCCTAATGTATCTATATAAGAAACATATGGATGCTAAGATTATGGAAGATATGGCAGTCTTAGAATTTAATGAAGACATCAAGATTCCCATTTCAGTAGGTGATACAATCCTTGGTGGTAAGTTCAAGAACAAACGAATCGTAGTGAAGTCAATCGGTAAGAATGAAAAGGGTGACATCACAATCAATGGTAGACCACTTCTAAAGTATAGAACCCTCGATGAATCCACACTCAACGAGTTTGGTGGTACTTTGTTTCATTTAGTTGGATTTGATTCAAATAACAAACCAATCCAAAAGATAATCAAAAGGTCAGCAGACTCCTTTATGAAGGATGTTGCCAAGTATGGTTCTGAGAAACTATTCAAAAGTGGTAAGAATGTTGAGTATGTAAAGATATACTACGACAAAACTCACTTAGCAACTGTAAAGGATAGTGGTAGAAAGATAGTCAAAGAGAAGGGTTGGGGTAAATTACCAATCAACGAAATCCCAATGGGAGACCTTCAGAAGATTGACCAATTCGCAGATAAGAAACTCAATCCAGTTGATGTAGTCCTAACCGACAAACACTTCTTTGATAGATTGAACGACCCTCGTAATGGTAAAGAAATCTCACAAGCAGAACTTATTGGATTCTTTAAGAGATTATCAAAGAAGAAGAAAGAGTTCGTTGAGTTCTTAAATCAATACAACTCGTTGGTGGCGGTAGATGATAGAACAAACATCAACATTCCATTTATGAAGCAGGCAAACAAGGCAATCGCAAAAACAGTGATGCGTAAAAAAGATTTCAAAACTCCCGACAAAAAGTTGGATATTTAAGAAAAAAGTCGTATATTAGATATGAAGTTAAAAGAATTACTAATAGAAGGAATGTACGATAAACTCACGGGTGAAATCAACAAAGGAATCTTCAAGACGCTAAAGTCTGCGATGAAGGGTAGTGGTACTCAAGAGAAACCTAAGAAGTACAAAGGTTACGAAGTTCGTAAAGACCCAATTCCAATGACAACCTTAAAACATATGTTCCAAGGTGAAGACCGAACAATATACGTTGGTGACTTCTCAGACAATGTTAGTGGTATGTCGGTGGATGTAGAACTGAAATTCGCAGTATCAGAAGATGGTGTAAAGAAAGGTTCATTCTACATAGATGGTTCTGCTGAAGGTGATAGAGACTTTCCAAGTATGGAAGTAATCATCGCAGTTCACCCCGAAGATGGTGAGAGAATCCTATCTAAGATTCAACCAGTCCTCAGAGACTTAGTAAGACACGAAATAGAACACCTTACTCATAGTAGACACTCCTATGGGTCTCGCACATCTAAATGGATGAGAGGTGACCTTGCAAGAAGAGCAAAGATTCAAGCCGATGAGAAGTTATTCTACAAATACTTCTTACTACCAAAAGAGGTAGATGCAAACATCCACGGATTGTACTCTAAAGCAAAGACAATGAAACAACCCTACCAAAAAGTGGTTGATGATTATTTAGATTCACTTGTTGATGATGGTATTATCAGTAAGAAGAATAGAGAATTGATTTACAAAACTTGGAAGAAACGAATCCCAAAGATTGGTGGTCTTCCTACATTAAAATAAGGAATAATTTATGAATGTACAAAACATTATCACAGGTGTAGCAGGAACTCTCCTATTGGGAGTTGCTGGTTGGTTGTTAAATACAACAATGGAAATCCAAAAAGATACTGAAATTATCAAAGAAAAAATTGAAAAGATTTACGCAGATGATTGTCCGTATTGTGTTCATGCATTACATAGTTCTTTAAGTGAACATCCACTATTAGCACCGACTATTAAAAAAGCACACATTCACACCGATGGTGGTGAAATAATTTATGTGAACGAATAAAAAGTAATATGGCTAGAGTATTAAGAGTATTTGATTTTGATGACACACTTGCAAAAAGTGTATCGTATATCTATGTAAAACACAAAGATGGTACTGAAACTAAAATGGACCCTGCTGAATATGCTAAGTATGAAGAAAAGCCGGGTGATGAATACGATTTCAGAGACTTCAATCGCATGTTGAACAAACCACAAGTCATCAAAAAGAATCTCAAACTACTTCAACGAATGTTGACCAATAGAGAAAAGAAGGTGACTATCCTAACTGCAAGAAAACTTGCATTCCCAGTTCGTTATTGGTTTAAGAAAGAGTTTGGTATTGATGTATATGTAGTTGGTCTTGCTAACAACGACCCAAAGGCAAAAGCAGATTGGATTGAGAAACACATCAAAAAGGGATATACCGACATCGCATTTATGGATGATTCCATTAAGAATGTAAGGGCAGTTGGTAATCTACAAAAGAAATATCCCGATATAAGAATCAAATCAGTTCTTGCAGTAGAACACCTAAGTTCGGATGAGAAAACTGAATTGATAGAAAACTACTTATCAGATACATTTACTAATATTCTATAAACTACTTATAGAAAACAAGTTATATTATGGTCAATACGGATTTATCCAAACATTTACATTCAACCTATAAACTCGCAGAACCCTACCCACATATCGTATTAGACAACTTAATACCAGAAGATATTGCTAAACAATGTTATTTGGATATGTCTAATTATGATTATTGGGGGTATGATTCTATGGAGGGGTATCCCATAGATGAGCAAAATGCTCAGGTGAATAAATTCTTTACGCCTTGGAATGATGAGAGTCTCAATTCCTTGAGTGATAAAATGCCAGTAGTTTCTAAGGTAATTGATTATCTAAACTCAAAATTATTCACCAATTTTTTAGAAGAGCTAACAGGTATAGATAACATATTACCTGACCCAACTCTTAATGGTGGTGGGTGTCACTACATTAAACGAGGTGGTAGACTTGCATTACATACCGATTATGGTAAACATCCAAAAACCAAATTCCATCGAAGAATAAACGTATTACTATATCTAACTCCAGATTGGCAGAAGGAATGGGGTGGTCATCTCGAATTATGGAGAAAAGAACCACGAACTCATTTCAAGTCAATCCTACCTATATTCAATAGAGCCATAATATTCAATACCACTAATAATTCTATACACGGGCATCCGACTCCGTTGAATGTTTCCGAAAATGGTGGTAGATACTCTATTGCAATGTATTACTTTACGGAAGATAGACCAATCAAAGAACAATCAAACGCAACATCAGCAATTTGGTATGAGTAAAATTTATGGGTTATATGGTGGTCAGCACGATGCATCGGCTGTCTATATCGAGGATGGGCAAATCAAGTTTTGTGTTGAAGAGGAACGAATCAATCGTATCAAATCAGGAAACAACTACTTTTCAGTTCCAAAAGAATCGTTAGAAACTCTTGAGAATTTAACTGGTGTGAAAGTCAATGAGGCAGACCACTTGGTATTTGCTGAAATGACTCCTGGTAGATTTATATCAGAAAACATAACTCGTAATTATGAAACATATGACCACCACGATTGCCATATGGCAGGTGCATATTATACGAGTGGTATGAGTGGTAAAGTTATGACCATCACTATGGATGGTGGTGGTGTTGATAACGCAATGTCAGTTCATTTATGTGAGGATGGTGACACCACTCGTGTTCATAAAGATGTATGGACAACTTCGGGACAAATATCTCAAGTTTGGGGATACATCCTTTCGGGTATAAAGGGAGCAAAACCAAATGGTGAGTTTGTTTGGAAAATGTGTAAGGATGAGGGTAAGTTGATGGGAATGGCTCCCGATGGACATTTCAATGAACGAATCTATAAGTTCTTAAAACAAATTATATCCTATAAGAACCTACAATTCTACCCATCTGATACTATTGGTGGGGCTAGATATTTAGGTGAAGTGATGAGAAGGAATGGGTGGTTCGATACCGATGACCAAATAGCAGTCTTTGCTCATAACTTACAATTAGTGACTGAAGAGTTAGTATTGGAATTTTTCAATGACTTACATCAAATGTATCCACAATATACCAAATTGGCTTTGGCTGGTGGGTTATTCGCAAATGTTAAATTGAATCAAAAGATAAACCAACTCGATTGGGTTGATGAGGTTTACATTTTCCCAGCTATGTCTGATGCTGGACTTTCTCTGGGTGCTGCTATTCTAAAGTGTAGAGAGTTGGGTGAAGGATTCGAAATCCCAATCACTCTTAATGATGTTCATTTTGGAGTATCATATTCAGATGATGAAGTATTTGAAATGTCCAAAGAGTGGGGTGTTTCTCGTAAACCATATGACCCCAGCGAAATGGGTAATGAGTTGAACGATGGTAAAATCGTAGGATGGTTTCAAGGTGGGTTCGAATATGGTCCACGAGCATTGGGGGCAAGGTCCATCTTAGTACGACCTACTGACTATGATACACATAAGGAATTGAATGAAAGACTTCATAGATATGATACAATGCCATTTGCTCCAATGGTGATGGAAGAATATTTTAATGATATTTTTGTTGAAACAAAGTCAAAGTATACTGCTGAATTTATGACAATGTGTTATGATACAAAGGATGAGTGGATAGATAAGATTCCAGCAGTAATCCAAAAGTCAGACAAAACCGCAAGACCTCAGATAGTTAGTGGTTACAAACTTCCAAAGATGTGGGAACTTATGGAAGCATATCGTAATATAAGCAATATACCTGTGTTATTGAATACTTCATTTAATGCTCACAACGAACCCATCATTAATACACCAGACAACGCATTCAAACATTTGACTGATGGTGTAATTGATAAATTAATTATTGGTGATTATGTATACGAGTGCTGATTATAAATTTGATGTAAAGTTCAATAGTGGAATTACTATTGATGTGAATATACCTGTCGCTGAGGTGGTATATATTAAATTGTCTGAATATTTTAAGAATGAGTCTACACCAATTGTAATAGATTCATCAAATGCTATGGATGGTGATGTGTACACATTCCCTCGAAATTGGTATTCACGATATCAGATAGACTTTTATAGGTTTGACAATGACCTTGGAGTTGTTCATATACAAACTATTAACTATAATGAAGTAGATAAGCCTATTTTGTTTAGACTGGACACGGTACACGCAGATGAATTTGGAATGTGGGCAGATATAATAGAAGCAGAATCTATGGTTAGAGGTTATATCCCAACCATACTACACTTTAATGAAAAATATGACCCTAAGATGTACTATAATGTATTCAATATAGGTAGATTTGAACAAAATGGCACATCACGAGAGCATGGATATCCTAATAATTGGTGGGGGTGTTTTAGATATTTTTGGTCTTGGACTCAGCCAAGAGATTGGAAATACTTAAACTCTAAGCAAATAGTAGAAGATATTATAGGAATTACTGAAAGAGATTACGATTTCAGAGGGTTTATATTGTAAGGACTATATTTATAATCAGTTCGTTTCGTAATCAGGTTTTTGTGGTAATGTATCATATGAAACTATTTATATCAAAATTATAAAACGAAAAGGAAAACTACGAATGGCTGCTACGCAAAAGGAAGTATTAGAGCAAATCCTATCCGAAATCTCCGTGATGAAAACAAAACTACCAAATGGTGAGTTGAAGCGTATGGAGGAGTCGGTAAGAGACCTCAGAGATAATTATAACGACATCAAATCAGATGTGTCAGATATTAAATACACTCTTCTAAATCCAGAGGATGGTATCATCGTTCGTGTAAATAAAAATACAGAATTTAGATACGAACGTGAAGAGAAGATACCATTTTATGATGACATCGTAACCGAATTCCAAAAGATGAAAGATTGGAAAGAGGGTGTAACAAAGGCACTTTGGATTGTATTCACCTCTTTAATCGGTGTAATTGGTTATATTCTTTCAACTGTAATGTAATTTACTAACTTTCTCAAAACTATTTATGGAAAACTATGAACACTTAGCAATCGATGAGGTGTATGATATAATGTTGTATAACCCAGATGTTAACATAGTGATGAAACGTAACATAGTAGATAACCTACTTCAGCACTATCTCGAATTGGAAGACTATGAGAAGTGTGGAGTACTTGAAGAATTAAAAAGGGTTATGGAGAAAGACAATGAATCTAATAATAAAAAGACTTAGTGATGAAGTCGAATCGATAAAAGGAGACCATCTCCTATATGTTCAGACCGAAGATGGTGTGAATATAAAAGCGGAAGTATGTACCGCAGGTGAGTTATCAAACTACATCTACATACTAAAATCAGATTATAATATCAAACAAGTTATATATTTTGACCTTTAATGGACTCACGACTATATTTATTAAATGATGATGTTCACTCTTTTGAAGAAGTAGTGTATGTCCTCAAGCGCTATTTGGGATATCCCGACTTACAAGGTGCATCTATCGCAGACCTCGTTCATAGAAAAGGTAAGTGTGAGATTAAGATAGGACACTTCGATGAGTTGGAACTCTTAAAAGAAATGCTAATCAAAGAAGGTTATAACGTAAAATTAGAAAACGACTATGAAGGGTACTGAATCACAAGGGTTAGGTGACACGATTGCAAAAATCACATCTGCTACAAAATTAGACAAAGTTGCTGAATCAATAGCAGTAGCAGTTGGTGCAGAAGATTGTGGATGTAAGAAACGCCAAGAAACACTTAATAAGATATTCCCATACAAAAACAGTAGAGAAGCCAAAACATTCCCAACCAAGGAGTAATATGAATTTAAGAAAACTAATTATGGAAGTAATCAACGAGGAACA
>Ga0255773_10000777_pt1 | contig 33558 bp, 50 predicted proteins | sample 011ome_17_FD_179971 | JGI IMG/M metagenome (GOLD analysis project Ga0255773, IMG submission 179971) | Coastal salt marsh microbial communities from the Groves Creek Marsh, Skidaway Island, Georgia - 011502XT metaG (version 2) | ecosystem: Environmental > Aquatic > Marine > Intertidal zone >... | reverse complement strand
TGTTGTATCAGTTAATTGTAAACCAGCAACAATATCAGTCTGAGTTGCATCACTGGTTTTAAATCTAATGTTAAAAGCCAACTGCTTACCAGCCTCATACTTATAACCTTCTTTTACAAGTTGGAAAAAGTCATGGTCGTTATCACCAGCTGCGTTGGTTACTAATAATAAGCCACCATCGCCATCTGCTAATGCTTCTGTTGCTGATCCAGATCCAGCTTCTGTTGTTGTGATTGTCCAATCGGACGCTAAATAAGTATCAAAATCATTAAAATATGAATGATACTTGTGTGGTGCGGGAGCTTTTAATTTACCTAATGTTCCGTCTCCAGAAACATTGGTAACACCCGAAGTAAAATGCGTAGTCATAATCAGCCTCCTATAAATTAGCCATTGCGGACACCATGCCCGCAACAATTAGTTCTACAAGATTGATAATACCTTTTGGCTGTTATTTACGCAACTAGGAACCTAGTTAGATCTTGCAGCTGCGCAATAGTGTCAGCTGCATTTTTATGGAGAATACCTATACCACCTGCATCGGTCCAGGCTTTGATATTTCTAGGTCTATCGTCTATCAGTATAGAACCAGGTTTAGCATAGGCTGCTTTTTGCTCACCTTTGAATGTACAGGTGATAACGACTCCTGGATCTACATGTTCTCTGATCCAGGTGGTTTTGTCTTGTGCTACTTTTTTTCTATTCAGCTCGCCAGTACAGGTAAGAATCTCCCAGTACACGCCTGTATCTTTGACTGCATTTATAAGATCTTTCATACCAGGCATAACTGGTAAATCTTTGAACAAGCCTTTGTTGCTTAGTTCGATCTTATTGTCGTCATAAAGATGATCAGTTAAAGGGCCATTTAAATACTTTGGTCCTTGAACACCCTGGACGAAGTCAGCTAAGACTCCGTCCATGTCAACAAATATTCTATTTATTGGTATCATTATGCAATTCCATTTTTAACTAAGCACTCACCATAGATATGGTTGGCATAATTGTTCATCTTCTTTTTGATCTCCGCTTGTTCAGCATCTTTTTTTGCTTGTTCTTCTGGAGTTCTTTGTGGGTTAATTTCATACTTAACCTTTACAAATTTTCTGCAATGATGAATTGTTTTAGTTTCACAAATTTTAGCTCTTTGAGCATCAGTCAAATTAGTTTCGTCAACAAGATCTAAAAACTCTGCAAGCCATTCTTTGCTGTCCCACTCTGGCTTTAAAGATAGAGTTTTTATATAGCCGTCTTCATTTTCGTAAAGAACCTTAATGCCAGCATAAGTGCTCTTTTTAACAGCACACCATTTATCAGTTTTTGGATTTAGAGTTTGGTAACAAAGTCTGTCACCTCTTTTGGTTGTCTCAATCCAGTATTTTCTCTTAGTTCTCAGCTTGTATCCCCAAGGATAATTTTCAACCACAACTGCGTTATCAGCTGAGTCTTTGTTGTAAATTACATTCTTTATCACGCCGCACCTCCAAAGCTATGTGTTAATAACATGTCAACATCGTTATCAAAATGTTTGTTTATTTCATGGACCATATCGTCTTTAAGTTGACAATATCCCCAATGAAAACCCTCTTCGCCTTTTACAAGAACTTTTGTCCCGCCACCATAATTGGTCAAAGCCCAGTTGCCTTTACCAAGTCTGGTATCGTAAAGATCTTCACACAATTCTATGTTTGATTTTAAATTATCAGCCATCAAACCACCTCCTCTAGTTTATCACCAGTTTTTTCTTCATACATTTTTGCAGCCAAAGCTACTCTGTAATTAAACAAATAATCTTCATCAAACAATTTAGTTGCCTCAACTGTTCCTTCTCCGATTATTTCTTTTTCCGCTAAAGTTTTGAATAATTCAAAACCATTTAGTTTCCACACGTCTTCGGTGGTCTTTTTCAATACATCGTCATTAAGCATTTTGCCTCCGTTTTTTTGATTAATTACAATTCCCACATAGTTAATATACTAAATATTGCAACTTTGTGCAACTATTTATACATATTATTTTAATTAATTCCAAGCAAAAAAAAGGGCCAATAAAGGCCCTTAAAATTGTAATACTGAGTAATAAAGTGTATTACGACTTCAAACTATGCACCTTGAGATCCGTAGATTCCTCTCCAATCAGAGAAACCGAATGAATATCTCTCTCTCGCTTTATATCTGATATTGCCAGTAGAAAAGTCTGGTTCCATTGAAGTCTCCATTGGAGATCTTTGGAACATTTTTAGACCTTCGCCTGCGCTATTGACAGATGTAAGGATGAAGAAAGCATCTGGATCAGTAAGATAATGGTTGACGCTATAACCACCTGGTAATACTCCAGTGTTTTTAATAGCGTTAATGTCATTATCAGCTGTACCAGATCTTTGCTGAGAGTTTAAGATTCTGTCAGCAACAAACACTAATTGTGGTGGTACCACAAGTTTGTCAGCTTGGACAGAAATTGTTAAACCTCTATCATCTGTGAAAGTTGAAATATCAATCAATGCGTCTTCTAATGAAGCCTCATTTAAGTCAGCCATAGTAGTAGCTCTGTTCGCAGCTGATCCACCACCAGATAGTGGGTGAGCAGTGTTAATAAGTGATACTCCATCGCCTCCTGTGAAGCTAGATGAGAAAGCATTATTTAAAACATCAGCGCCTTTAACTTCTTTGGTGTTAGCCATAGATTTTGCTAATGCTTTAACGTATCTTTTACCTAAAGAATCGTAAAGGTTATCTTCAACCGCTTCCTCTGTTAAAGCAAACGCTAACGCAATCGTATCATGCGTATAACGTGCACTGTAACTTTCAGATGCGTTATCAAATTGAACCCCTTGTCCTTCAGACTTAAGTGGTGCAGAACCGAAACCAGTCACTAAGACTTCTTCTTCAAATGCTCTATTTGAATCCTCAATCACGAAAATATCTTCATACTCTCTTTCATAAGAATCATAGGACATTCCAAAAAGTGCGTTTAGACCAGGCTCTAGCTCTTTCGCTAATTGTGCTCTTGAAATTGCCATTTTATTTTAGCCTCCTTATGCTAAACCAGCACCTTTTTGTCCCATTATGTGGTTTTGAATCACACAAAGAACATTGGTGTTTGATGATGCAACATCATCGTTATCGGGATCCTGGGATATATCTATACACTTGAGTGGCAATGTAGCTGTAGTAGCTCCAGTAGTCACGTCAAGCTCTAGGTTTGAAATCCCAGATGAAGTGTCGCCAACTGGTGATCCGTCAACAATGTCGAAGTTTCCGAACAAGTCGGCGACAGGAAATGTGTCGTCTGCTTGTACTTCAAATACAACATTAGGATCATCAATTACGCTTGCAATAATATCCGAAGCAGAAACACTGCCTGGATAATAATTTTTAAACACTTGCTCGCCTGTTGTTGGATCAGTGTATTGAACACCGTTAAACACACCGACAATCGGAACAGTACCAGAAGCGGCGTGTCTACCTATAACACCAGCTGTTAGCTGAGTTACCAAGTCTCCTTGGAATATAGGTGTCGTAGCGCCACTAGCAATTCTATATCTGGATTGACCTCCAGAATATGGTGCTCCGCCCATCATGCGAACAGGTTTACATCCAAATGCGCTATCTTTATTAGCCATTTTAATATTCTCCTATTATATTACTTTTTTCCAAAAGTAACGTTTGACTTCCTATCAGAATCATACTTAATGTACCTGCCGTCTTTTCTGGATTCAGTAAACATATTATTGTCTAAAGCCTCTTTTTTAAGACGGGTTTGATCTTCGTAATAAGCATTACGTTCTTCTTTGGTTTCAATAGGTATTTTTGCTAATAGCAAGCCTTCACTATAAACAAGACCAGCATGTCTTCCTTCGTCTGCTGTAGGGTAAGAAAATTCACTAGGGAGATCAGTTCCTCTTACGAGTTCCCATCCTTCTCTAATTCTTCTGCTTACGTTAGCTTTGTCCTCTTGGCCAAGCATGGATTCTCTTATCCATCGATATTCGTATCCTTCTGGCGGTGGAGGAGTTTCAAGTTTTCTTACTGGTCGCCATGGTTGTCTACGAGTATTTTTAGCGTGTTGCTCGGATTCACGCGAGTTTCTGGTTTGTGTCATATCTTTTTCAGTCGTCATTTTGCCTCCCTAGATGCAATTCGTTGTTTTTCTTTAGCAACGGATTTTAGCCAGGCATCTTCAGTCATGCCATGTGGTTTTAATCCACGGAGTCGTTCAACTTCTGTTTTAGAAAATTGCACACCGTTCTTTTTGCCTTGTGTTTTTTGCCGACTTCCTACGGAAGCGGAGGCGACTCTTTGCACAGCGGGCCTGCCCTCACTTTGTCCAGCATTTCCAGATTTAAGATCTGGATAAACTTTATAAATTCTGTTATTTAACTCACTGTAATATTCTTCTGAATCTGGTTCAAAACCTTCATTAACCAAGTTTACATGAGTATATTGTGCGTATTGTGTAGCTTCTGGATCTTCACCAAACCAACTGTTTTGTGACTTCCATTGTAAAGCCTCTTGTGTAGGCTGTACTTCAACTGGTTGTTCTTGTTGTACTTGTTGCGGTTGTTGATAAGCCGCAGCCTGTTGTTGTGCATACGCATCGTTTTGTCTTTGTTTTGCAATTCTTACTTTTTCTTTTTGAATTGCAACTTCATTTTTTAAGCTATCAGCTTTAGTAATAAGATCAGCGTCACCAGAAGCATGAGCTTTTTTATAAAGTTCATTAGCTTCACGTTCTTTGATGCTTACTGTTTCTTCTTCTTTTGCAAGCAAACTTTGTTGAGATTGCACCGCTTGATTATAATAAGCGTGTACCTCAGCTTCTCTTTGTTGCAATGCAGCTTCTAATGCAGCTGCTTTTTCTTCAGCAGCTCTGTTTCTAGCATTAAGTTTATTTATTCTTTTGCTTACACTTTTTGTGTAATTTTCAAGTTCGTCGTCGCTAGAGGCACTTTGCACCTCTGACTCAGATTCAGTTACTTCTACCTCAATATCTTCAACTTCTGGTTGAATTTGATTTTGTTCGTTCTCTATCGTCATAAGCTCACTATATCATCTGGATTAAGTATGGTGGCAATCACTTCATCATCATTGATGATGCGAACCTCTGCACCGTCCTCAAGTTTAAATCTCGAACCAGAGTAGCGTCCGATTAAAACCCATTGTTTTTCTTCACACCAGGGTGAATCTCCGTATCTTGCTTTATCGTTATAGCAAAGCGGTCCTTTTTTTACCACATAAGCTACAACGGTAGACAATGCCTCACGATCAGTTGTTTGTTTTGTTAGTATAATACCGCCATCTGTTTTGCCTTTACCAGCATAAGGTAACACCAACATTCTCCATCCTGTTGGTTGCGGCATACGATCTAAAATTGATTGATCTAATTTTTCTGGATCTAAAACCACTGTTTCTGGATCAACGTAAGCCTCTGCTACCTTTTTGGCTGTACCGTTGTTTTCTTGAATACTCGTCATATATTTTTTCCCATGTCACTAAGTTCGTTTGCAATATAGTATAAAGCAGAAAGCTCTCCTTGCAAATATTTATAATGTTCTATATCTTTTAGCCCACCAGACATTAAAGTTTCTTGTATCTGTTGCTCTCTATTGCTGATAGCTTTTTTGATATTGTCTAAGACAGCGATTTCGTCCATAAATTACTTAGTTTTCTTTTTGGTTGTTTTTTTCTTTGCAGCTGGCTTCTTTGCAGCTGGCTTCTTTGCAGCTGGTTTTTTCTTTACAACTTTTTTTGGTTTTTCTTCTGGAATTACCTCGCCATTAATAATAGCCATCTTTTTTGCAATTCTGGCTAAATTAGCTTGATGTTTAATTTCTTCTGCATCTGCTGCGGCTTTTGCATCAATAGCTTCTTGCTCGCGCAACTTTTTCTTTTCGGCTTTAAGTTTTTTCTGAGCCTCTAATATGTAAGATGTTGTCATAATATTCCTCGAATTTTATTTTCTAATTCAAATAACTTTAAATCAGCATTTTGTTTAAGTCTGTCTAAAGCTACACCAAGTTTATCATCTGCTATTTCTTTTTGCACATTTAACCTTTGTTGTTGCAGATCACTTTCTATCATTTTTTCTTGCTGTCTTTGACCTTGTTTAGCTGCAAACTGTTCAGATTCCATGTTGAGTTCTTTATCTTTTAGATCTAATTCACGTTTTCTAATATCTACTAATGGATCTTCACCAGCACCCATACCAATAGATTGCAAGAACTCACTAGCAAGTTGTGCCATGATTTGTGAACTAAATTGTTCAGTAACCATCTGTATTTGCTGTTGTATAGCCTGTGCCTCTTGTGGTGATACTTGTTGCATCTGCGCTTGTATTTGTTGTATTTGTTGTTGCATTTCTGGTGGCATCTGCTCTTGAGCCATCTGCATGGCCATAAATTGTAAATGCTGCATACAATGAGAAATAATTAAAGCCTGTACTTGTGGACTTTCTTTTACAATACTCGTTAAAAACAAACTTTTGTGTGTATCTAAATGCGCTTGATGATTTTGTTCAGCAAAAGCCTGGGCAGGTTGTCCCATCAATAAACCAGCGTTTTCTAAACCTGCGTCTTGTGGTTTTGGTGTATTGTCTGGTGGTGGTTGTAAAAGTGCATCTACATTATCTACACCGAGAGCTGCATACATTCTCCTGTATGCTTCATAAATACCAAGCGGTCCATGGATCTCTGGATTAGATTGAACCATCTGTAAAAGCTCTTGTGCCAGGGTAACCCTTTGGCTTTGTGAAAAAATATTAGGATCTGATATAGGTATAATATCTACTCTGTCGTCAAAATCTGTTTGTTTTACTTCTCCAGGGCCAGATCCTACTTGATAATTGTATACAGGTGGTAAAAACTCGCCAAATACTTTTGCCAAAAGTTTAAATTCTACTTTTTGTGCGTAATGTAATCTTTTGTGTATAGCACTCATAACTTTGGTGCCACGCTCAAGCAATGCTACTGTTGTACCAACGGGCATCGCTTGATTCATGTCGCCAACGTTCATATCTGCAATCGCAGCGAAACGTTTACCAGAGTCTACTAAAATACCAAGAAGTTGCATCAATACGTTACTTGGTTCTTTGATTGGCAGTGGTATCAAATTTTCTCTTAATGAGCCGCCTGTAGTGTCAATATCTCTAAATTCACCTGGTTGTAATGGATCATCTTCGTCACGGATCCTCATTCCTCTAGCTTTAAAACCAGCAGGTAAGTTAGCAAGAGTACCAGCGTCAATAAGCTGTCTTAAAATAGATGTAGAGGCTTTAGATAGTCCACCGATCATGTGTGATAAGCCTAGACCATAAAAACCGAGTCCAGGTAAAAACTTATACTGGACAAAATAATTAATTTTATTTTTAAGTGGATCAGCTTCTATATAGTTTCTTCTTATTGATAAAACCTGTTCTGAGTCCTCTTCAATCGTAACGATATAAGGTAGTTTTAGTCCAGTTGGCGCACCCGATTGATCTACATCTTCAAAACCTTCTATGTCTAAAACTGTGTGTACTTCATAAACCGTTCTATTTCTGTTTTCTTTATATGATGGTGATATACCTTGTATTTCATCAATAGCTTCATCAATATCGGATATGTCTTCGGACATGCTGCCAGAACCAATATCTACATTGGCATAGAAACCTGTTACTTGTTGTTTTTTAATTTCATTAGCTGACATAGTAATACTATGCGTAATACGTTCAGCCGAACTTATATCTGCTGCTTCATAAGGCACAATAAGATCTTCTGGTGCAATAAATTTTGCTACAGCTCTATTTAAAACATTGTCAAAATAAACTTTCTTAAAACAGGATCCTGCTAACGGCAGATAAAATAACATTTGATCGAGCTCTGGATCATACTCTTCCATTTCGTTCATAATGTAATAATTCATAAACTCCTGGACTCTTTCAGCTTGGTTTTCAGTGTCTATTGTTCTTGCACCGACAATTTCTGTTTTAACTGGTCCTTTTGCTGGCAACATTTCTTTATATGCTTGTGCCTGGAACTGCGTTACCGCTTCTGCCAAAATTGGGTGCACAACTCCAGATGATCCCTCAAAAGGTTGGGATCTAGTTTCGTCAAACTTCATACCAAGATATTTAAGGCCGTCGGTATATGTTTTTTCCCATTCAGATCTTGATTGTTTGTCGCCCTGGATTGAGCTTAGTAAGTCATTTGATATCTTTTCTAAAGTTATTTGATCAATAAAATCAACCAAATTAGCATCAAAACTCATCTGCGGCATGACATCTTCTTGTATTTCATCGTCTATTAGTATCTGTTCATCATCAACTAATATTTGTGCTGCCGCAGCAATTTGTTCCTCTCTTGTGGTGTCTGGTGTTATTTCTACAGCCGATCCTTGTACTTTTATATCTGGATCTTCGTTTGTTCCTAATTTATCTATAGCCATAATTAATGTAAAATCCTGTTGCGTGGATCTTCAGTCAGCTCCACTTCTGTTCCTATAATAGCCTCAATTTCACCATCAATCAAAAGGCCGTGGTACTCTGCGATGATTTTAGCTTGTGTAAAATCTTTTGCATGTATTAATGGGCCAGAATATTGCTGTCCGTCCCATGTAAAAGTTGTTGCGTATGTTTTAATAATAAACCGTCCTGTTCTTTTTCAATAATTTTATTTCGTCCTGGTAATCTTCTTGCAAGGATATAAAACCACCTTGACGAAAACGCATCAAAGCCATTGTAGCACTATCGCAAAAGTCGTCATAATCACCGAAAGGAAATGATGCCATTTCTTCAATAACCTCTTCGGCAAAATCATCTTCTGGTGCCCAGACCATGCCCGATTCAAAGATCGGTGCAACACTGTTCATTCTGGCTACTTTGTCTTGTCCTCTGCTCGGTGAGTAAGAGGTAACTGGTATTCCCATACGTCTTAATTCGTGTGTAAGAGGTGTTCCAGAGGCTTTTGCTTCTATTAATACGCAATCTGGTTCCCAATATCGGTACTCTTCCAGAGCAAGTTTTTTGAGTTCTGGAAAGTCAAACCTAACTCTTTTTGCATCTAGAAGTATTATTTCATCGTGGTTTTCGTCGCCTCTATTAAATATTGCCCAGGTAGTTATAGCCGAATAGTCAGCAGTTTCTTTCTTAGAAAAAGCCGTATCGTAACTTTGTATAACATAAGAATAAGCAGGCACATCTGGATCTTCCCAACGGTTCCACCATTCTCTTTTGACTATAGATCCTTCTTCAGCTGTAGGATTTTGCATCCACTGGCTGTTCCATTTTGATATAGGTAAAGATGCTTTTACGCCCAGTAGTTCTTCTTTTTTCCAAAACTCTGGCCATAAAGGTTTTTCAGAATCTGGTAAAATTGCAGGAAACTCAACAACTTCCCATTTATCAGCATTTTCGTCGCCTTGTTTATTTAATACTTTGCCAACCAGGTCTTTTGTGCTCCATCTGGTCATTACTATCACTATGATTCCGCCAGGCTGCAAACGCTGTCTTGGACCAGAGGTATACCATTCGTAAGCCGATTCTAATGCTTTCGGTGACATTGCATCTTGTTCAGAATGAGGATCGTCAATAATTAATAAATCCGCACCACGACCTGTAATAGCACCACCGACACCAGCAGCAAAGAACTCGCCTTCCTGGTTACTTGTCCAACGACCAGCTGATTTGTTATCGGCTTGTAATTGTAGATCTGGAAAAACATGCTGATAATCATCACTGTCAATAATGTTTCTAACCTTACGACCGAAACGTACAGCAAGTTCAGCGGTGTGAGTTGTTTGAATTATTTTAAGATTACCACGTCTGCCCATCATCCAAGCAGGAAAAAAAGTTGATGCAAACTCTGATTTTGAGTGTCTTGGTGGCAAACATACTATTAATCTTTTGAGTTTGCCGTCGGCTATTTTATTGAATTTATCAGCAATAATTTTATGATGTCGGCCTTCTATAAAATCTGGCCACATGTGTTTTATAAAGGTTATAAAATCTTGCTGGCAAACGTCTTGTTTTTCCAGTTGATCATATCTTTGTAATAATGCAACAGCCTCAGCTTTGTCTTGTTCAGACAAAATATCAAAATCTTTGAATTGAACATCACTCATAAGCGAGCTGAGAAACAAGGTAGCGACGATAAAATATGCAACTCAGCTCTAAGCGATAAACGCCTAGGCGTAGTATTACACACACTTATACTTCGTGCCATTCTTTACCCTCGAATAGTAAAGCCTCCGCCTCTCTTCTTCTAATTAAACCCTGGAGTACCTTTCCTCCAGCTTTATTCCAACGCTTAATTTGCGCTGGCACTTCTTCGTAATTACCTTCATTTAAAACGCGTAACATGGTAGAGCTGCTTAAATTTGATGGCCCTAAATTAAATGTCCAGGAAACCAAAGCATCGTATTGATTTTGCTCTAATGGCACTTTTACAGCTCTAGTAACAGCTTCTTCAAACTTTGATACGTCGTCCATAAGCAGTTCGTCTGCTTCTTCTTGAGTAATTTGCATATCCATGGTTACACCGTGAGTGGATCCGTAACCTATTGTCGGCACTCCTGCTGCGCAGTGATATGCTTTAAGTTCGCATCCTTCAAATTTTTTAATTAATGCTAGTCCTTCTTGTGATATTTTCATATTAGTAGTCTCCCCATATTTTTTCTTTTTTGCCACCGAAGTAAGGTACTGCATGGCCTTCTTTACAAAGTATTTCACAAATATCGTCTCCTTCTTCTGTGTAAGGTATTCCCAGGATTCTTCCGTATTTACCTTTACCTAAAGATTTTAGTTTAAATTTACCTACACACAACTCTTTCAGTCGCTCTTTTGCTGCAAGTCCTAGTTTTTTTTCTGCTAAGTCTCTCGTTCTTGATTCTGGAGTATCAATGCCGTGGAGTCTTACTCTTTGCTTGTGTAGTTTTACTGAAAAACCAAGATCTAATACAACGTCTATCGTATCACCGTCAACAACACGATCAAGCTCTGCTCTATATACAAACGCGTCTGGTCCTTTACTCATTTTCTTGCTCCTGGCTTACTGTTACTTTTCTATAATACACGACAACTTCTTTGAGTTCATTGATGTATCTTTTGAGCTCTTGCATGTTATAAGCCATAAGCTCATAGTCGGGTACGGACATAGCAAAAAAAACAACTTGTCCTTGTTCTTTTTCTACTCTAGCTAAAAAATCATCTAAGTTTTGTTCCGATACAACATACCAATAAGGTTCTTTTAGATCTATTTCTCTTGGTAGTATTGGTTGAACTATTTTACGTTCAACAGGTTTTGTAATTATTTCTACTTTTTTAGTTGGAATTAGGCTGCAACTGCAAGCCATCATCGAGATTGTCAATACTGCGACTGTCTTGTTCAATGCCATCAAATACCTCCTTTGTGGCTTTATTTACTCTTGGTTCAATTAACCCTGGCTTTGCAGCAGCTAATTTAGATAGGTTGTGTCTTTTAAATATATCTAAATATCTATTCATTTCATTTTGTATTTCTTGTGTTTTAGATTGAAGATCTATTAAACCTTGTGTTTGTAATGCAAAATCTTTTTCTAAAGATTCTATTGCTTTTTTTTGTTCTGCATCTCGTAACTCGTACGCTTGATTGATGCTTACAAGATTTTTATTCTGCATGTAGAGAAAACTACTTACAAGAATGAGAACGCCTATTACTCCTAATAATACTTTACTCATTTAAACCGTCCATATTTTAAGTTCGTCTTTTTTACCTTTTACTTTTATAGGTTTTAGAGACTTTAACACAAGTTTGCAATTTTTTGCAGTTTCTTGCCCAACTAAAATATCCACACCAACTTCTTTGGTCGCCGACTCTAACCTTGCGGCTGTATTAACTGGATCACCAATTGCTGAATAATCAAACCTAGTATCGGATCCCATATTTCCAATTACTGCGTAACCAGAGTTCACACCGATACCAATTTCAACGCCAAGATTCGCCATTTTTATTTTGTCTTGAATTTCTTTTGCACAAAGCACTGCTGCTTGTTCGTGTCCAGGCATATCCAAGGGTGCGTTAAATATAGCCATCATTGCGTCTCCTATATATTTATCAACCATGCCATCATAAAATTTCACTGTATCGGCTTGTATCGTCAAAGTTTTGTTCATAATCTCGGTAACTTCTTCTGGTGACAATTTTTCACTTAATGATGTAAAGCCACGAAGATCTGTAAATAAAAACGTACAATATTTTTTCTCTCCACCAAGTTTTAGTAGATCTGGATTATCCTGGAGCTGCTTAACTTGTCTTGGATCCAGATAATGTTCAAATTGTTTTTTGATTTGTTGACGTAATAAATACTCTTTTCTAAACCGTAAATAGAAAATAACGCTGCCAATGACAAATTCGGACACTAAAGTCCATGAAAAGTCCAATAAAATGCCTTTTTGGATGCTAAAAACGCCTAAGAAGCCCGTCAAGGCCATGAAAATTAGTCCGAAGGCCAATGCCTTGGTCATAGTGAGATATGCGCATACAAGCGAAACTGTGAGCACAAAAATCGCGAAAATCAAAATTTCGGCCGCTAAAGCCCAATCTGGAATTTTTGGAGAGTTTTCAATCAAAATTGACTCGGCTAAAGCTGCTTGAACTTTATGTGGACCAAGTAATCCAACAGGAGTTGCAACTTGTGGCATGACTCCAGGAGCGTCAACCGATATAAATACAAATTTATTTTCTACTTCCATATCTTGCAAATTAGTTTCTGGTGTTTTTACCCAAGAGATCCATTTGCGGCCAAGACGATCTACATCTACAGGAGGTAGTCCCTGGACAGTAATTTGTTGCATGCCGTTTTCGTCACCTTTGATGATGTAAGTTTTAGATCCTGCCAAAACTTTCAATACTTCGGTTCCATAAGATGAAACAAAACCATCTGGAGTTTGCATTAATAAAGGTATGCGCCTTACAAGATTGTCTATTTCGGTGGGAGCCGATGACAAGCCTTGAGGGATTAGGGTATATTTGTGGCTGTTCTGGACAACTCCCTTAGACATAATACCACTAATATTTTCACCAAGTAAAACAGTACCACTGGTAGATGGATAAATACCGTTATCGTATTCAAACATTGCTAGAACGCTGGGACTATAACTGAGTGCTTCTAAAAACATATCATCGCCACCGAATCTATCTGCTTGTGGAAAAGATACTACCCAGCCAACACCCATAGCTCCTTTGTTTAAAAGATCAACATGTATTTGTGCTAGCTCCTGGCGAGGAAAGGGCCAACCACCAGATTTTTGTATGTCTTCCTGGGTTATGTTAAGAATGACAAAATTACCGCTTGGCTTATATTCTTTTACAAAGGTATCAAAGGTTTGTAGTTTTAAGATCTGTAAAGGATATAACTGAAACAACAGTGGCAGCGCTAGTAATATAAAAGTTGTGAATATTGTTTTTTTCATCCAGAAGATTGCCTTATAGTAATAGTAGAGGTTGAGGCTCCGTTAATTTGAACAGTTTTTGATACACCGTCTTGAATAAATATAACCGTGTAAGAATTATCGCCGTTGACAATGACCTGCGCGTTTTGATTTACCAAACGCATAAGTTTTACTTGAGATCCTTGAATCAGTGTGGTGATTTGTGTTTCTGGATCTTGGCCTATATTAGTTCCAGATACTTGTATACCACTTGAAAAATTAGTTAAATTGTCTTCTTCTTTAGCTATACTAAGTTCATCTAAAACGTCTAAAAGATCTTCTAAAAAATCTACACTTAATAGATCTATATCCAGTTCATCAAAAGATATATCTTCATCTTCTTGCAAAAAATCCTCGGCTAACAAATCAACATCAAGCTCAGTAAATTCCAGGTAGTCGGCTTGTTGTGTTTGTTCTTCTTTTTGGTTAGTAAGATCTTCTTTTGGCGGTGATACAATCAACATGTTATCAATAAAATCTAAAGTTATATCTAAAGTGACAGCTTTACTTGGTGGGTTTTCATAAACCGATGTAGTAGTTGCCTGGTAAGGTTTATTAAGTACGGTTTGGCCCATGGCAGTTTGTACTACTATTTCACCGCTTGCATCACCAAATTCATCTGGTAAAAGTATGATCAAACTTTTACCCGTTTCGTCAACCGTACAAACAAAATCGGTGCCCTGGACAAAAATTTGTGAAGTAGGTGTTGAGAGGGTTATATTTTTTTTGTTAAGTTTGTTGGCATTACCACTAATAAACCTTATGGTACCGCTTGCAAATTGCAGTGCCATTTTTGACTTATCGGGATTTGGATCATACACATATTCGTTGATCAGAAGCTCAGAGTGTTCGGTGAGCTTTACAGTAGATTCGTCTAAAAAAGTTATAGCTATTCGGCCAGATGCTGTCTCAACATTATCTAAAGAATTTATGTCAAAATCTAATTCTGCATTATAAGGTTGATCTCTTACTACCCTACCAAAGCCTTGTAACTCTGTTATGTCTCCAATCGTATCAGCATGTAGTGGTTGTGCCACCATCACTTTGCACAACACAAATATTGCTGTTTGACGTATTCGCAATAATAGAGAGCCAATCGCGCGCCAAAGTTGACGACTGTATAATATTAAATGTGTTGCTGCTTCCATCTAAATCTAAATTGAAATAGCCAGAATCAGAGGCTGTGGTGCCAGAGTAACCGCTGGCTGTAAAATTAATGGTGTTACTGCTACCGTTGACATCCATATAGTTTACAGCGTTTTCGTAATCAATATCAAAATCAAACTCGTTTGAGTCACCAGTTATGATCCAATCTAGATTAAGATATGAAGTGTCGGCATCTTCTGCTAATTTAATATCAGCCTCGTTGCTAGATCCCGTTACATCAATATTAAGATCTATATAATCAGCTGTAATCAAACCAGTTGAGTTCAACAATAGATCCCAGACATTACTATCACCCTCAAACTCAAAAAAACCAGTAAAGTTTCCGCCGTCAATAGCGTCCGATCTAAAAATATTTGAAGATCCAATTTGGTTTATATCTAGTGTCATAGATGCACCATCAAGATCTAAAGCGGTCATTGTTCCAGACACTGCTGAGGTTCCGCCGATAAGGTTGGAGCTGCCGAGCTGTTCAAGATCAATGCTAGCATTAGAGCCGCTTTGATCAACATAAATTTCGTTATCAGCCAGGACTGATAAACTAAAGAGCAAAGAAATGAGGTACCTATTCACCATAGTATTTCCAATAATTTCGCTCGCGACCTTGTTTAATTATATCTACAATACCAATTTCTATGGCGCTTTGCAAAGCGATCGACTTGCTTTCATTCATAGCATTTCCTGTCTCTAATTCTACTAGCTCAGTGTCGTTTGCAATAAAACGGAATACGTCATTAGAAAGTCCAACCGATAACAAAGTTTTAGTCGTTAAGTTCTCTAACAATATTTCACCCGTGCTAACCGATACAACTCGTATTGCAACCAATACTTTGTCTTCTCTGTATTGCTTACTAGTTCCTATACCGAGGTACCTGGCACCTGCTCCGCCTGTAAGCAAATTAGTGTTGTAATCAATAATGCCGCCTTCAATAATTAGACCAGCAAAAAGCAAAGGTAGTTGCTCAGATTTTTCGTCGAACTTTTCTCTGGTTGATCTTATAATCTGTCTTTCTTTAGTTATGTGATCTATACCGACTCTCTCAACTACACGAAAAAACCCAGATTGTTTTAGGGCACGAATTAGATAAGCCTCTGGAGCTTGAGTCATAGCTGTACTAAAACTGGCATATCCGTCTATTGATTTTCTTTGGCCTGTATAATCACCAAATTTATAAACAGCCACAATCGGTTGTACTTTAGCCAGGGGTACGTTTTGTATTTCTTCGGTTATAGGTTGATTATTAAAAGCGTCTTCGGAAAAACATTTTGCTTTCCCGATAACTGTAGCTAGGTCTTTATAGTCTTCTTCTGGATTAAATATACAAGGAGACACACGTTCATAATGTGTCCAGTTTGCACAACTAGCCACCAAAGCCAAAGTCGCCAATAGGAATAGTGATCTCGGTAGTTGTTTCATCTAAAGTATTATAAATGGTTAAAGTAATATATGTCCCATCACTGGTCCAACTTATAATATTATCAAAGAGCTCAAAAGATCCTGTTTCTTCTGGATTTTCACCAAATAGCTGATCAACTATTTGTCTTGATATTTGCGCAAATATTCTGGACTCAAGGTTTTTAGTAAACCTAGAAACGACTGAGTTTTCTTCGTCTCTTTTTCTTTGGTCTTCCAAGGCTTTCAAGTCTGCTCGGAGCTGTTCTTTACGCGTATACTCTTGTGATTCTACAGTCAAATAATGTGAGCTGGTGCCAATCCCAGAAAATGAAGGTGATTTAAAATGAAACTTGATTTCGTCAGCTTTTAAGTTTTCTACAAAAATACCGATAATTAAAATTATGCCAATAAGCATTATTGACCATAGCACTTTATCTTTTTCGCGTTGTTCTTTTGCTAATTGTCTTTTAGTCTTTTCTTTGATCATCTCTATCCGCCTTAGCCAACCTGTCGGTGTGCATAAGTTGTGGTACACCTAATATAGTCTTAAGAAGGGTATCTTGTCTAATTATCTCGTTGTCTACAGATCTTACTCTGTCTATAAGAGCCACTAAAATACCGTGTTGTGAATCTAGTTTTTGGCCAAGTCGTTGTTCTATTTCTGATATTTGTGCAGAAACTTTTTCATCAAGTACATCAACTTTAGTTTCCATACCATCAATAATTTTATTGATCAGCTTCCAGATAAATAAACCTAAACCAATAGCTGCTGCTATGGGAAAACCTACTTCGTTTATGAGTTGTACCGCGGAGTCCATTTAGATCAGCTCCGCAATTACAATAGCTCCTACAATAAATGGATAAACGGCCCAGATCATGTTTTCAAGTTTATCAAAACGTTTTGATCCATCCTCAAGTCTTTTATCAATACTTTTATATAAAGCTCTACACTCTCTTTCGTGAGCTTCGATTTTATTTAAAGCATCTTTTACTGTTGCCATTAGTCACTACCTGTATTGTCATAAAATTTTTTTGGTCTGCCTCTTTTCTTAACCCTTTTGGTAGTATAGGCTTCATTGACATCTAGAGTAGATTTATCATCTGCAACATAATGTCCTTTTTTGTTTCTGGCTCTTACTTTTACTCTTTCAGTGCCAGTAACCTTATCCCAAAATTTAGCTAAAATACCCATCTTAATTACCTTTGTCTTTAGCCTTCATTATGTTTAGTGCTAATAGATCTATAAACTTATAGAGTTTACCAATCCAGGCATCATCCTTTGGCGTAGGTGTAGTAGCTGCGATTAGAGATGCAACTGTAACGATTGTGGTTACCCACATAATTATATCTGCCATTATTCATCTTCCTCTGGTTGTGGATCTTCTTCAAGATCCTGGGTTTCTTCTGGATCAGCAAACTCTTTGAGTTGCTCAACCACCTCTTTTCTTAGTATAGCAACAGACTCTAGTTCTTCGCCATTCCAAGTACCTCTTTTTGCTGCTACATCAATGAGCTGTAGCATGCCTAATAAAAATTGTTTTTGATCCATTATCGTCTCCTTGTTTTATATTATTAAAATTAACTACTTAAAGTTTTAGTGACGCTAGACGGACTAATCTTTTCAGCTATTTGTGCGTCTAATCCTGACTTAAGACTGGTTACTTCGTCACTACCCATGGCAGCTTCTACCCAACCTTGTACATCACTAGCTGTTAAATTAGACCATAAAGTAAAACTAGATAAATCACTAGTATCTAAACCTTGTGTTCCATAAACAGTAGCTGTCTGATTATTACCATTGCTATCTTGATTAGCGTCATCTTCTGCGGTTAGTCTCCAATGCACGTTGTGTACTACGTTAGACTTAGAGCCTACAGTTTTAGTATCACAAGTATTTACATCCCAAGTATATGATATTGCCATTTTTATTCTCCTTTTTCTAATAATTCAAGTTGCTCTTTTGGAAAATAATTGTGAGCATCTTGTTGTTGTATTATTCTTAATTTTTTCAATAATTCTTTATCGTCTGAAATAATTGCATCTATTGAGTTGTAACCTTTTTCTATGGCTACTGCAACTCTAAGACCTCCGTTATAAAGTTGGTCGTTTAAAACTAAAATTGGATGAACTATCTCTTGTTTAAGTAAAGTATAAAACCTATTAAAACGAGCAAATTTAGGAGCAGCATCTAAAGCTGTTTTGCTACCTATTTTTAAATCTTTAAAACTCATAGTATGTGTTTTATACCCGTAATTTTTTTTAGTTTTTAAATGTTTCAATTTCTTTTTTCAATTCTTCTATTTGTTCTTGTTGTTCTTGTATAGCTTTGATTAAATAAGGTGTAAGTTTTCCGTAATCAATACTCCAAGGGTGTCTTTTAAAATCTTCTTGTCCCTTTACAACAACATTAGGTATGATTTCATTTAGTTCTTGGGCAATCATACCAGTGGTAGTTATATCGTTACCTATATAATTAAAGTCTCTTACTTCTATTTGTTTTATTTTTTCTAATTGACTTTGTGTATCTACAATATTTTCTTTTAGTCTTCTATCTGAAGATGTATTAAATGAAACTGTTTGATTACCTGTACCACTAATACTTCCTTGAGTAGCAGTTTGGTCTGTAAAAAGAACATAATTAGCTGAAGTATATGAAATATCTGAATCAAAAGATAGTTCTAAAATAACAGAACCTCCTTCAACAGAGGTATCTTGGTCAGCAAAAACAACCATAGGGAAAGCTGAATTTGAACCACCTGCTACACCAAATTTGTTTACATTACCTGCTGTACCAATAGCTCTAGTTGTAGTTCCTAAGAGCATGATTCCATCAGCATCAATACGCATTCTTTCTGTATCGTTGGTATTAAATCTTAAAGAACCAGTTGACCTTCCATCACCATCAATACTTGTATATGCTGCTGTTGCAGAATCTTGTTGTAAAAATCCTAATCTTGCTAAATTATTTGTACTATTGTTTCTTAAAGCTATAGCATGGTTACCACCAGCAGTACCTGATTGAACAGTCAATGGATAGCTTGAAGTAACCCCAATTCCAACGTTGCCTGAAGCATCAATACGCATTCTTTCTGTATAAGAAGTAGTATTAGCAAAAATTAAATTATCAGCAGTTGCATACATAGCAGCTTCTACATTGCCAGCATTATCAGTCCAAGCTAACCAACCTTCATTACCACCAGCACTTCTTCCTCTTAGTTTTAAAGCATTACCACCTGAAGTTGCTTGTATTTCTGTTGCAAAATCTGTTGGAGTACAGCCAACTCCTAATCTACCTGAACTATCAATACGCATTCTTTCTGCAAAATCTTCAGAATTATCTGTTGAAGTGTGGAAAGTTAAATACCCAGGAGCATCGCCTGAAGCTGCAATAGCATCACTACGCCCTATTATTCCACTAGTAAGAAAACCTGCTGACCTAAATTGTATGCCAGAACCTCTATCTGCAGCATTTGCAGTATTATTACTAACTAAGTTATATACCACTCCGCTTCTTTGACCTTCTACAAAAATTCCTGCTAATGCATCTGAAGTTCCATTTGAGCCACTATCAACTTTTAACTGATATGTTCCTGCGGAGGTGTCTCCGATTGCTACTTTGCCTGAAGAATCAATACGCATTCTTTCTGAACCATTGGTATTAACAGTAAAAGTATCGGCAGATTGAAAACCAAAAAAAGTATCTGTATCTCCTGTATGATAAATGCTTGCTGGTATTACTAAGTTATTATTAAAAATAGCTGTACCAGCATCTGACATATCAAGGGTAAGGGCGGTAACATCAGCCCCACCATCAATACCTCTGAATATTAAATCGCCATTGTTTTGAGATGAGCCGATTGTAAAATCAGAACCACTTAATAGAAAATTACCATGAGCAGTTCCACCATCTTTAAAAAATATATCCCCACCATCAGCATCAAGAGTAATATCTCCTGCTACATCTATAGTTAAATCGCCAGCATCTGAAATAGTAGAACCATTTATTGTTATATCGTCTACTGTAAGTGTTGTAAGCGTACCAAGACTTGTAATATTAGGTTGAGCTGCTGTAGTAAGAGTACCAGCTAAGTTTGTTGCTGTTAAAGTTCCGCTTGTATTAAGATCAGTAAAAGCGTCAACAACTGCTGCCCCAGATCCTGCTCCGTCTGAATAAATTACTTTTACATCTCCGTTAGGTATAGTTACGTTAGCTCCGCTACCTTGAGATATGTTGATTGATTGAGATCCAGATGTTGCGTTTTCTATAATCCAAATCTTTGATACGGTATTAGGTGCAATCGTAAGAGTCCTGGTAGCTGTTAAACTAGCTCCAGATGTTACTTTTAAATACAGACTTCTAGCTGGATCTGTTGCTCCGTCTGCTATTGTTGTTGTTGCATCTGCGTCTGATCCGAATGAAGCCTCAGTACCGTAGCTGAAAGCTTCTGCTATTAATTCTAAATTGGTATTGGTTTCTGTACCCCAAGTACCACTGGATTCACCAGTGCCAATTTCTTTTAATCTTAAATCGTTTGTATATTCAGCCATACGTTATGTCCTCTAAATTGTCACGCCGCGTCTCTGCCAGCGTCTATTGTAGTATAGTTTGGAGATTGACTTGTCGCAACCTCAGAATAGCCAGGTGTTTGCGAAGTCGTAATCTCTGAATAGTTCGGTGTTTGATCGGTATCTATCTCGCCGTAAACCAAAATAAAGCCTGGAGCGGATGTAATAGATACTCCAGTAACATCTACGTCTGCTGCGGCCGTCGGTGCAATAGATCCGTTGGCACTTGTTATTGCCTGGCCAGTAAGTTGAATGGTAATACCAAAGGTAATGGTTGGTGTGCCCAGAGCAGAAGTTGCGGCCTGGCCATCTGGAGTAACATTGGCAGCTGCATTGGTAGTAACAGATCCGACGGCAGAAGTAATAGATCCAGCGGTGGTAACTGATACATCGGCATTGGCTTGCGGTGTGATGGAGCCAACTGCGCTGGTGGCTGCTACACCCGTTGGTGTGACATTAGCTATACCAGTAACAGTAAGAGATCCAACACCAGTGGTGGCTGCTTGACCTGTAACCGATACATCTGCTGCCGCGGCTACCGTCGGTGCTCCTAGAGCTGCGGTAGTTGCAATACCTGTTACCTGGACAATAGCTGCTGCAATGACTGTTGGTGCGCCAACACTTGCAGTTGCTGATTGGCCTGTCGGTGTGACATTAGCTTCAGCAACTATGGTGACGCTGCCGACGCTTGAGGTAATAACACCTACGGTTGTTACTTCTACAGGTAACGGCGTACCCCAGGCTGCTTCACCCCAGGATCCTCTACCCCAACCTGTAAGAGTATTGTTGCTCATTAGCCGAGGTTGTCTCTTACTTCTTCGAGCTGCGTTTTAATTTTGTTAAGATCTTCTCTGACAGGATCTGTCATAAAATCCAGTGTTAGCATTGAATCGATTGTCGCGATAGCGCTTATTATTTTTTCTCTGTCGGTCATTGTGTTATTCTACCTCGAATATATCTACATCATTTGGGTTGTAGTTTTTTGTAAATTTTTGTAAACTATTATTGATGGAAAAATTTGATACATTATATTTTGCGTGGGAAGATGGTCCTGCTGTACTAACACCAGTCGGTGATGGTGATCTAGGATATTTTATATCTCCAGGTGCATCAAACTGGTCATTAGCAGAACCAAGCCAAGTTGCAGACTTTTTCGTCGACGGCTCAAAAATGTCAAAAACATCGTTTGAAAAAACGTTTGGTGTCATTGGAGCTGATCTTCCAGAACTTCCAGCTGTAACATAACCGCCCTGGGCAAACTTCTTTACTTCTGATTTATAGAAATCTGGATCTATTTGATCCTTAGCTTCTTTGAATATTGTCTGCATTTCTTTATTCAAAGCCTCACCTTTAAGTCTTACATTTCTACTAATTGATGCTAATTCTTTTGAATCTGTTGGCATGCCTTTAGGAAACAAAGATCTAAACTCTTCGTAAAGCACATGGTTTTTATCACTAGCTCTCCACATAGGTGCGGTTATAATACCTACCTCGGCTACCAGGTTCTCACCGTTAGATCCAGTAAACTGAACGTTGAGCTTACGATCAACAAAACCCTCTGGCTTTATATCGCGGCCCTTATCAAACAACTTATATTGTTTTTTCATAAGATCTACAACAGCTTCTTCTTCGGCTGGTGTATTAACCACTATTCTAGTTCTAATTGGATCTGTCAGCTGCGTTACATCTTTGTCGTATTTGAGTCTGCTTTTTTCAACCATTCTAGGTATTTTTTTAACAGTTCCTATTTTTTGACCTGTAGCTGCATCAATCTTTGTAGTAAATTCTGGCAAAGTAGTTTCTAGGTTAAAACTTTTTGCAATATCGTCTATTTGTTGATTGAACTCTGGAGCCAATCTAACTGCACGATCGTACATCTTATTTGCGTCAGCTACAGGATTACCTGTATAAAGATCTTCCTGGTGTCTTGTTATTGCGTATCTTGGGTTGTCTGTTGGTAAACTTTGTATACCTTTTTTAAGCGGTTGTTTTGCAAGGTTTGCAAGCTCGCCAATTAAAGGTACAGCTGCGAGTCCAGATAAAGCTGCAATACCAAGATTGCCAAAGCCTTGGCCAATATTACCTTCACGAAATTGTCTTGTTGCGTCGCGACCATACTTACCAGCTGCGGCAATATCCATGGCCATGCCTGGAGGAGTAAAGCCTGCTGCTACTTGGCCAAGAAAAGGTACGTTTTGCTCATAGCCTTCAACTGCAAGATCTAATAGATCTTTGTCGGCCGCACCACCTTCCTGGAATATGTCAATATCTTGATACATTCCATGATTATAACCAAATCTCTAAGATTTTCTATTCGTGAAGGCCTTGGAATTTTCTCTTGAGAATCCTCTGGACTTTGTGATACGGAAAGTCCTCGTATCCAGGGTGAGAATTTTGGATCTGAGTCGCTATCTTCCTGGCACCCAAACCTCTCTCTCTAAGCGCTTTGATATGTCTTAGGACCGCTTGTTCCTCTGGAACTGGCACCAGCTTAGTTCTTCTTCTGCTACCAGATTCGTCGTATTCTTTTTTATAGCCAAAAGGTGTCTTGCCACCGATCGAGTAACCTTTTTCTGCGTAGACCAGCTTGCCACCGTTAAGCCTAGACATAATCATTTCTCTCTCGATCTCGGCGAACTGCGCCATGTTGGTCACTAGGTTTTGGTTAGCTATTCTGGTCATATCCATTTTTGCTGCTAGGCCCGTTTGTTCTTTTTGTTTGGGTAGAACCACTGGTATGTCTGCAAACATATCGCAGAAGTAAAGTGTGATCCCAGTCTCTTCCAGAGTAGGAATCATGTTGACCATTTCTAAAAAGGATCTTGCAAGCCTGTCGAGCTTGGTTGCTACTATCACGTCGTTTGCGTCCATAGTATCGGTCAGCTCCCTGGAGCCTGGCCTTTCGAGTAATGGCTTCATGCCACTTATCCCAGCGTCGGTAAAGAACTTGTCAACTTTCCTGCCGCCAAACTTGTTGGCCACAAACTCTTCAATCGACTTCTTTTGCTCCTCTAGGGAAGATCCATCCCTGGCCTGTTGCTCAGACGATACTCTGATATAGCCGTAGATATTGTTTACTTGTTTTCTTGGTTCAATCATGTTTTCCTCCAGTTATTGTTCCGCTTGTTGCATATTTTGGTAAAACTATTTCACCAGTAGACACTGCTACAAGTCTTTTACCTTTTTTGTGTTTTGAAACTATGCGTGATTTTGATAAAAAAAACATTGGTTTAAATTTCATGCTGCCTCCTGTAGATATTGATTTTTGTATTCTTGAAGTTTTTTTATAACCTTGGGCCCTGTATTTTTCTGCCAAGGTGAATGAGTATTGTTGCTTAGGTGTTTAATTACAGTGTCAATAGTATCTAGCTTGTAGTCTAGCTCGGTAACATTGTTACTTTTTGAAACGCAGGGAGATCTGAGTCCGATACTTGGTGCATGGAAAGTAAATCCAGCACAAAGTCCTTGTGTGGTATTTGCAAATTCAAAACACATTGCAAGTTTATAGCTTTTTGGAAAGTCTAGGGTTTCATATTCTGGATTCGTGACAACCCCGTATTCATTTTTTATATAATCTTTTTTGTTTTTCATGCTGCCTCCTTAAGTAGCTTTTTGTATTTTCTTATGTTCTTTGGATTATCCAGTTCTGCTTTTACCATTTTGATAAAAGCTCTGGGATTTATTTTTGGAAAATGAAAACTTTTGAAGCCAGTCATTGATATGGGCGACGGAGCTTCTCTTTGTAGCGGATCTTTATACCTGGTTGTATAAATTTCTGCGTGATCATTGTTGTAAATGGTTCCATCATCAAACTTTGTCCAGGTGTGATGCTTACAAAGATCTATTCTTACAGTAACCTTGTCCTTGCCATGGGACCAGGTAAACTTGTCAATCGTCTTGTATTCTCTGTTAGATTTATGTTTGACTATCTCGCTCATGCTGTTTCCTTAAGATTGTTTATCTCAGAGATAAGGTCTTCTTCCGTACCTCTCCATGTTGGGTGGTCGGGACCATCGAAAGGTGAGTCCACCACCTTGATATCTGTAATGTAATCAAACGAACCTCTTAGTCCGTTATGCCTGTTTACATGTTTCATAACTAGAGCAGCGGCTGACGCTTCTGTAAGAGAAGGGACCTCGTACATATATTCATCGTCCCAAGGTTCTTGAGTGACTTCAAAGTATACACAATACTCTGAACCACTCTTGAACTTATGAAAATTAGTTCCATACTCCTCAAGGTTTTGGGTTTTAATAATATACCATCTGGCATTTCCGTCTATGATTGTGTTCAAACTCATGTTGCCTCCTTATTTAATTTGTTACTCACAATACAATAATAACAAATTCACAAATATTTGCAACTATTTATAACTTATAGTATATTGATTTTAAATTAATTTACGGAGTAATTATGAAACTTGATTTTAATCTTAAGAAACCAAATACAACAACGGTTCAGTTTAGAATTGATCCAGATACTAAAAGACAGATGAACGCACTAAAAAAACACTACGGTGTGCGTACGGGCCAGCTGATCAAAAAAATGATCCAGGTATCCTTTTCAGCTGTAGAAGGAGAAATAAAATGAGTGAGCCTAAACATGTAAAGAACTGGTTGTATCCAGTAATGAAAGAAATATTTATGAAGTTTCTTGTCAACAAACACAATAAGCCGTACAAGGATATTGCGATCTCAGAAATGACTGAATCCGAAATCGAGCTTTGGCAGCAAGTCGAGGCCATGAACGGGACTAAGGTTGGAGTCATTTTTAAAACAGATCCAGAGAAGAGGGTGTTGCATTGATAAAAGAGGTTGAGCAAATAAAAATGCGTAAAGATCTTCAACACTTAAAAAATAACTTTGGTTTTAGTAATGTTTCATTAGCAAAAATTTTTGGTTGTGGTGAAAAAATAATTAGAGACTTCACTAGCTCAGAAACAAAATTTTTGAGCGATAGATCTTTTAATATTATTTACACAAAACTCCAGGATTTAAAAAAAGATATAAAACAAGCTGAGGAGTATGTGCCAAATGACTGAGGACCATTCCAAAGAAAAGTTTGCAGCTGACATAACTAAACTTATCATAATGTTTATGAAACATATTACAGCTGTAAAAAATCTGGAAGGTTATTATTTATCAAACAAGTCAGCAATCAACCAGGTAAAAAAAATTGACCAGGACAAACACGATGAATTGATCCAGGCATTTAAAAATAAAAAAGCAGAAATATTGGAGAAAGAAAATGGATAGGAGAACACAAACAAGTATGCGTTTAAAAACAGATACCTTAGAAAAGTTAAAGTGTTTAAAAAAAGAAAAAAAATTATCTATGGCCAGAGTTCTGGCTATGATTGTTGATTATTATACGGAGAAAAAAAATGAAACTTAATTTACCAAAAAAAAATAGTCTTACAGAAAATTTAAGTGTAAGAGTTAGTCCAAAAACAAAGAAAAATTTTACTGAAATTTTATTGTTTTATTCACAAGAAACAGATCTTAAAGTAACAAGCGCTGAGGTCATAAAGCAACTTATTAATTTACATCATCAAGAATTATTTGGAGAAAGAAAATGCTAAAACTACTTAGAAGACTAGATAGATTTCTGGACAGACACTGGAGATCTACTCACGACAAAATTGTTGCATTATTTGACAGACGCAAGGATCCAGTGGATATTGATTGGTTGAACATGCACAACGATATGGCGGAGAGAAAAAATGACAATAAATAAGCATGAACTAGAGATTGCGCGGGTTGCCAGGCGATTTCGCGAAATTTGTAACGAGCACATTATGGAACTAGAAGATCAGATGCCCAGGGCAAACAATCCCTTGGAGCGTGATGATCTGGAAAAACAAATTGATGCTATGCACGAACTAGCCGACCAGGCTAATTCCAGAGCAAAAGCAATGATCGAGGATTATTATGCCAATCAATAGAAAAAATATACCAGCACACTTGCAGTATCTAAGCGATTCAGCTCTTAGAACATTAATAGAGCTGCATAAGCCTAGATCTATCTAAAAGGCGGGCCAGTAAACCAGGCAACGACCACATAACGGTCGCCTTTGGTTACAGGTTTGACCTGGTGCGAGATAAATGAGCTAAAAGCGACTATCTCTCCCATCTTCAAACGCGTACAACTAGCGTTATCACTGGTACGAAAGCAGATTTCGCCGCCTTCGTATTCATCGTTTAGCATTAAAGACATACTGATCTTCCGATTGGCAGCTGTTCCCTCTGGTCCTATGTCGATATGATAGCCGTAGCCGTTACTCGGCGATTTATAGTGCAAAATTTGCGCTGTCTCGATTCCAGATATGTCGTATCTAAAATATTTATTCGCAGAAACCGCGACTCTGTTAAGGATCCTATAAAGGCGGTCCTCTTTAGCGTCAATATAGCGCACCTCAACGTCTCTTAGATCTTTATTTTTTGTTTCCGCGTTCTTGTCGTGTACCATTCCAGGCTCTGGATCCGTTTCAACCAGGTAATCTAAAAAGAGCTCTACTTCGTCTTGCGTGACAGACAGGCCAGTAACACCATGATTAGGCATTAAATCGGCCGTCATACTTCCTCCAATTTTTTTTCAGCACATCAAGCCAATCTTCTATCGCCATGACGCAAATCTTGTCGTTTTCTTCTGGCCAATCCAGGTTCATGGCATAGAGCGGTACGCATACTCGGATCGGTCTGCGGTTGAATTTAAAAATAAGAACAGGGATCCTCCCTTGTGAGGAGCTGCAAACTTGATCCCACCAAGCGGACTTTAGCCACTCGCCGTCTTTATAGCTTTTACACTCAACCGCATGAAAGGGTATATCCAGATCACACTGGCCAGCTTCCTGGTATTGGTCCAGGTTGCGTTTGGTTTGAAAATCTATGCCGTTGTCAGTAAAAAAGTCGTTAAGGATCTTCGCAATGTTGCGCTCGAATTGTGCTCCCTTGTTTCGACTGTTTATCGGCATTGATAAAGTTTCTCAAAACTTGTAAAAAATTGCAAACTAATTTTTTATAGATCCAACGCCTTTGTCGTTATCTGGAGTATTATCTTCAATGCTTAAAGCTGCAATGCCACCAGCGCCTGCGACGGGTGCAAAGGAAAACATCTGGTCTTTAAACTTCTGCCTGGCTTTTGTTTTTGAAAAGTCAGTCTCTGGATCATTCTTAATTACCTTGAGTCCGCGTTTTTCCAGGATATCTATCACTTCTTGGCTAGTCCTGGGCGGAACTATAGCGCCAGCAAACTCTTCAAAACCAACAGATCGCATGGGTTTGGCTTCTAGGTATTCGACATTTCGAGCTGCGTTTTTTTTGAAAACCTCGGTTAAATTATCAACTATTTGTTTTTGTTTTTGTGGAACAATGTCATCAAGCAAAGAAGTTATACTCTTTTGCACGGCGCTTCGTATATCTTTGCCATCTTCAAGAGCATAACCAACGCCAAGCATAATGTCCTCTGTATCAAAATATTTATCTGTGCCATCTAGTGATGATTCAAGAGCATCATATACATCGCCCTCTAAATCTGAAAAATAAGGATTATCTTCGATTCTGGATCTTTGGCTTTTTATATCTTCAAGATCTGTCATTTTTTCGCTCATAAGTGCGCGTAATCTATTTGGTCCAAATGTTCCTATACCACCCTCGCCACCACGCTGAGTTTCTTTGATCATGTTTTGAGTTGCATTTTCCAGGGTGTAAGGTTTTGTAACCATGGTTTCTTCAAAATCATCAAAGGTTTGGAAAACACCTTCCTGGCTTAGATATTTATCTTTTTCTTTTGCTACCCAATCCCTGTATGCACTTCCACCTGGCTTTACATTTACATAATGAGCTGAGTCTAAGCCTAAATCTTGAATATATTTTATTTTTGCTATATCTGAGTCAAAAAATCTTTCAAGTTCTTCTATTCTATTTTCTGGGTAATGTAGATTGCCTTTTTCTAAATTTCTTAATGAATCCGCAGCATCAATTACATAAGCGCCTGTATATGGCCCTGTATAAATTTGTTCCATTAAATCTTTATCACTTAAAAGATCTTTATAATCTTTGGTAAGCTGTTCGGCAGCTCCTTCTTTTGCCAGGCGTATCTTTTTCGGTGCTCTGGGCGTATAAGCATCGGCAGAGTAAACCGCGTTTCGCGGATCTACAGCGGGATCGAAATTTTTTGGCTTAGCGATCAGTTGTATCTGGCCAAATCCTTTAAGCGGCACGTCGGCAGGTTGAACCGCTAAACTTGGAGACGGGATTCCTCCCATCTGGTCAAAACTTTTTATAGCGCTTTCGTTGGTATTGTGCACGAACATCATGTCTTTTGGCTGGTCTAGGGATCCTACGCCTTTTTTAGCTGCCTGTTTTCCGATCGCTAGGGTTCCTTTGACAGCTGTACCAGCTGGTCCCAAAGCATCAAGTGAAGATAAAGCCATGCCGAGCTTATCATCATCGTATTTGGCTATCTCTCCAGATAGAAACGGTATGAATTGCGCTATGCCTTTGAGCGTATCGCGGCGACGCGAAGCAGGTGAGGGAACCATAGGCCTGGTGAAGTAAGAAGCGAGTGGTCCAGGTGCATCTATGCGAGGCGGTAAAATAGCACCTACGTCTTCGGTAGTGTCAAATACGTTTACATCCTCTGTTGCCATGAGCTGATTGTAACAAGTGATATGGTCGCAGGTAAAGTCGGGCCATAGGAATCCTTTGCATTGCAAAATTTTTTGCACAAAATTTTTTTGCGTTGAGTTTTTCTGGTGATTCAATGTATCAAACCTAGTTATATTTATAACTGTTATCGGCCGCTGCTATATGGGGTGGTAGGGGTTCCAAAAAATGCGGATCCTACGGAAAAAAGCGGTTCCAAGGGACTCCTATTTGTTACGCGTTGCTATTGTGAGCACAAGTTGTACATAGTTGCACAAAAGAATACATGTTTACATACGCAAAATAGCACGTTATATCAATGACTTACGACGATATTAAGATTTTTCCCAGATTTTGGCGCTTAGATCGGGAGACCGCGAAAACATGGCCACACATCTATTTATCTTTGGGAGAATAGTCGTCGACATTAGCGCCGAGCAACTGCCCTAATCTTTCCTTGATCTGCTCTCTGGACATCTTCTCCAGGTTAGCGTTGATGTTTATATTCTGGGATCTATTGATGGATAAACCAGCGAGCTGATTGAGCTCTTTAATCGCTGACACTGCGGCATTGAACTGGCCGTTCTCGTACGCGCTCTCCATCACCTTCCACAACATCGTGCCTGTCTTCTGCGGGGTGATCGCATACTTTTCTGCCAATTCGTCCTGCTTAATTCGTATCGCCTTAACCACGTTCGGATAGTCTTTACCATTGAGCAGCTTACCTGCGCTTGCGCTTGGGAACTGATACCCAGCTTTCCTGGCAGCCTCGGTCATACCACACGCACCTTCGGTGTAATGCCAAACAAAGCTGGCCTGCATTTCAGTCAACCCGTGTTCGTCGTCCTTCTCAAACTGAACTGGCGCATCCACTATCTTCTGATCTGTCTTCTTCTTCTTTGGCATAATCTCTCCTATTGTAAACCAGTGCACAGTGTAGAGTGCATAGCTGTTCTATTATACCTATTATGTAACGCGTAAGAGGCCATTCTTATAGCCAATATTAATAATAATATATATATATACACTATACCCTTATATAGTATAAACCCAGTAGTAGCAAGGGATTGAGACAGGGTACAGCTAATTTTACTATACCCTTTGCTATACCCTTTTTTGCCCTTATTTGCCATTGATATGCCTGTCAGCAATAATCACAGCCAGGCCGACTAAAATAAATGAGCAAGCCAGGACTAAAAAAAAGGTAACAGCCGCACTGCATAAAATCACCTTAATCGTCTCTAATATCATCGTCTTTTACCTTGTATTTATCCCAGTATCCAGGATTGGGCGGACTGATCTTTGTATAAACCAACTTGCGATTGAGCAAGATTTCATACAACGCCTTCTCTACATCCTTGTAACCAGGATCTTCTTTTTCTATTTGTAGATCTATTTGTATTCGTATCATTTAAAATTTACTTGAGTAGTCTGTAAAATCACTGTCACCCTCAGCTGCGCTGTAGTCCAGATCATAGATCTTCTTGCCATTAGATCGTCTAGGCTCGATGCCTCTTCCGTGTAAGACACGGGCCGCTTCTTTGAAGTCTGGCATCCTTGGCGACTTAATCCCAAGATCCCGCAAGAGCTTAGTCATTTGTACAGGCTTGGCATGTTCGCTATCAAAGTCTACATGCTCCAGGATTAGATCTTCTACACTTGATTGTGTTCTATATTGTTCGTTGCTATCTTGCAAGAGCTCACGCTCATCTGGTGATAGAAACCAGTTCTTTTGTCCAGGCACATACATCGTCTCTTTGACCTGCGCCCAGAGCTGTTGCATGTTGACACCGTGATTGACATTGATATCTCTAACCGCGAGTACCCAGAATCTTCGATTGCCCGACGTATCCGTCAAGAACTCGCGTGCATTAACAGAAGCGTAAAACGCTGTCCTGCGCTGATAGGTCGTAAAGGCTCTATCATAGGGTAGCCTTAGTTCGTCCGTCTTCGCCGTCACAAAGGCCTTGAGCTGATCTATGTCCGACTTCTTAAAGGTAGACTCGATCTCGCCTAACTCTACAATCCAATGACTAACCGCTCGCTTGACAGAGTCCTTGTCAGAAGGGTTAAGCGTTGCACCCTCTAAGAGCCAACCTTTATTGTAATCACATAGGCGCTTAAACCATAAGGTCTTACCGAGTCCTTGCGCACCTTGCAGCACGAGTATGCCTTCGAGTTCAACGCCATTTGTTTCATAGGCAGCTGCTACACAGCTGATCAACCATTTCTTTAATAACATATCGCGAAGCTGCGCGGATTCCTCTGTAGTCAGCGAATTGAGAAAGTCTGGCAGACGGTCCTGGCCATCCCAGGGAACCGAGTCGATCCATTCTTTTACTGGATTATATTCTCGCGCCAAGACTTTGAGATAGTCGCGAACTTTAGTGTGCGGGATCCCCATGTTAATACAACGATCTTCGATCTCAATCAAACTGGCTTCCTCATGCATATCGGCAATAAACTGCATTTCTGGAATGTCTATTTCCATCTTCTTTTTAATCACGTTATAGCGAACGTCTACGCCGTGGACTTTGAGGACACCGCCAATGTTATCTTTAGTATTAAGAAAGCGTCCGCTTGCAGATCTAACAAAGTCGAAGTCAACGGGCACGTCTAACTTTTGCAAGACCACCTCACCTTCGGTAACAGCAACTTCGTTTTTATGGTCGTTGTAATCGCCTTTTGTTTCGGGCATCTGGACTTCGGCGTAACCGCCTTTCTTATTCACATAGGCTGCCGCCTTCATAGCTTCCTTCTCGCCTGTTTTACTATCATCGTTATCGGCGACAAAGACGTGTTTGTGCTTGGGAAAATACTCGTACATGACCTCAGCTACTGGCGTAAGATTATAAGCATCGAACGCGACGACCACTGGCTGGGAGCGGTCAGCGTATATAGAAGCAGCCGTAGCATAGCCTTCGGCATAATTGAGGGTATCTGAGCTATTGAATATTTCTCTGCCGAGAAGAAAAAAGCTACCGCTTTTTTTAGAACCAGTAAGAAAACGCTTAGATCCATCGCCCGCGATAAACTGTAGACCAACGATAGTGCCCTGCTTATCTTTTAAAGGTATCACCAGATTATCGTGCTGATCTTTTTTTAAACCGTAGGACAGGACTTGCTTGCGCTCCAGGTATTCATGCTTAACCACATCTTCACACCTCGCCCAGATAGACTGCGAACGCTCTGCGGCCTGCGTATATTTTTCAGCTGTCTTAACCTCAGCGGCGCGTCTTAACTCCTCGATCTCCGCCTTCTGCTCTTTAGTCATTCGATACTTCTTACTATTCTCTGGCTTCCAAGTCGCCGTGGGTTGGTCCGTGCTGACACGGTAGTCGCCAATTCTGCCATAGGGTAGACTCTGATCTAACCAGGCTTGATACCAACCCACCAGCTTCCTTTGGTTACCAATGTTGATGTACGCTCGACCAATGGAGCCATCGGTAACCAATCCCTTATTGGGATCTGGTTCATAGCCATGAGTGGCTAGGAAATCTGTAAATTGTGAGGTGTAGTCTTTACTAAATGGGGTTTCAAAATTTTTGTTGTTTGGTCGCTTTATTTTTAATGACATCAATCATCCTTGTTTTTTGTGTGTTTACTTCTTTTATAAAAGTGTATAGAATATTACCCAAGTTTATGATAATTTGCAAACACTCGGAGGAAAATATATTATGAGTTTGACAATAAGTAGCGACGGTAGCGGCGATAGCTTACCAAAATTACAAAAGGGTATTTACTTAGGTACCTGTTTTAGAATTGTAGATCTTGGAACCACGGACCAAGAATACAAAGGCGTAAAAAGTAAAAAGACCAGAGTCCATATTACGTTTGAAATAACCAAAGCACTGGATCCAGAAACCAATGCTTGCACTATGCAAGACGAAAGGCCATTTGCAGTATCCAGGACTTACACTGCATCCTTGTTTGAAGCAGCTGCTCTTAGAAAGGACCTGGAGAGCTGGAGAGGCAAAAGTTTTACTGAGGAAGAACTGGGAGGTTTTGACATAAGTAAACTGCTTGGGTGTACGGCCAGAATAGAAGTGGGCCATACAGCACCGACTGAATTTTCAGAAGGTGGCAATCCCAAGATTATGAATTTGCAACGACCAGACGGCGGGATCCAAATAGTTGATACGGTTAATGAAAAGCAATCCTTTGACCTGGACGTTTACTGCGACGAATTTAGAGGTAAGTCCTCAGCTGATAGTAAGGCCATGTGTGACATCTTCGATGCACTACCGCCCTGGCAACAAACCGACATTGAAAGCAGCTACGAATACAAAGCAGCTAACGGCAACTCGGATGAACCGTCAATGAGCGACGAAGTAAGCGCCTTGACTGAGC
>Ga0255773_10000773_pt1 | contig 33601 bp, 34 predicted proteins | sample 011ome_17_FD_179971 | JGI IMG/M metagenome (GOLD analysis project Ga0255773, IMG submission 179971) | Coastal salt marsh microbial communities from the Groves Creek Marsh, Skidaway Island, Georgia - 011502XT metaG (version 2) | ecosystem: Environmental > Aquatic > Marine > Intertidal zone >... | reverse complement strand
AGCGGGAACAGCAATGGCAACAGCAACGGCAATGGCAACAGTAACAATGGAAATGCCAACAACAGCAATAGCGGCACTAGCGGAAATACCAACGGCAACAGCGGAAATACCAACGGTAATAGCAGTAATTCTGGCGGGAACAGCGGTAATGGTGGTGGTAATGGAAGCAGTTCCAGTGGAAATGCCCCTGCAGGCACCGGGACCCCGAATTTGGGGGCTGGCTGGGGAGCCTGGTCTATTCCTGGTGTGGCCTCAGTGCAGGCAAACACAAGCGTCGCATTAACGGCACTTACGGTTAATCAGCCAGCCGATATGGATGCAATGCGCTCAACCTCTGGCAGGTGGAGATTTAGCAGTAATGGTCAATTTAGTGGTTCTGGAACTGCGGGCAGCCTGACCGGTCTTGCGATTGGTTTTGACGTCAATCTGAATTCAGGCAACATCAGCAACGGCTCTTTCAACGCTACAGTAGGAGGTAGTGAAAGCTGGTCCACGTCTTTTAGCGGCAGTGTCAGCGGAGCTACAGCAAGTATGGGCAGTTTCTCCAATGGTATCAGCGGCAGCATGAATGGTGGATTTACGGCAGGCAATGGTTTTGTTACCGGTTTTGCCTTGACCAATGGAGCAGGTTCAGCACTAGGTGGCCTTGGCTTGTTACAAGGTACGCCACAGTAAAGCTACAATTTTAATTGAGTTGCTTGTGCAGTTTTAGAAAGGTTCAGAAGGGACGTTATATCAATCTATTTCAAGAAGTACCGGGCAATGGTCCGAGCCTGTAATCTGATTATGTATTTCTGCTTTTTTGATGTTTTTGGTCAGTGCGCCTGAACTGAGGAAATAATCTATGCGCCAGCCAATGTTTTTCTCCCTGGCCCCGGCCCGGTAACTCCACCAGCTGTATTTAATCGTGTCAGGATGGAGATGGCGAAAAGTATCAACGAAATTGGCCGCCAGCAGGTTATCCAGACCATCAATTTCTTTTTGGGTAAAGCCCGCAGTCTTGTTGTAGTTTGGTTTTGGTCTGGCCAGATCAATATCCTTGTGCGCCACGTTAAGGTCGCCACAAACAATCACTGGTTTGTGTTTTTCAAGACTCACGAGATAAGCACAAAACTCCTTGTCCCATTGTTGTCGATACTCCAGACGTTTCAGTCCATTCCCGGAGTTGGGTGTATAGACCGTAACCAGAAAAAAACCCGGATATTCAGCACAAATAACCCGTCCTTCCTGATCATGAATATCGATACCTATATCATTGGTGACAGATATTGGTTTCTCCTTGGTAAGAATGGCTGTACCTGAATAGCCTTTTTTTACCGCAGAATTAGGGTAGACATGAAAACCCTCAAGCTCTTCCAGCGCGGTGATAACCTGATCATCCTGGGCCTTGGTTTCCTGCAGACAAATCACATCGCAGTTAAGACTATCGACCAAGGGAACGAATCCTTTGCTGACGGCCGCCCGAACTCCATTTACATTCCAGGACATTAAACGCATAACAGGCTCCGGGCTAATTCAGCATATTTTGGGATTGCTGAATAAAGAAACTATCGCGATCGATAGTATCAAGAATGATTTCTTTGATGGTTTCGCCATCGTTTCCGGCTTTCACCGTCAATGGTATGCGTGTTCCGGCAGGACCGAAATGCCAGAGCGTACGGAAAAACCCTGCCATTGAGGAAACCGGCTGGTCAGCGACGGAAAGAATAATGTCGCCAGTGCGAATGCCAGCTCTGGCGGCAGGGGCACCCATGTAGAGACCAACAACACAAAGTTCGGCATCATGTTCTTCAACCAGTGTGCCCAGCCAGGGACGTAAAGCGCCTGGTTTTTTGCCATGGTTGCTCATGTGTTCAAGATGAGGAGTTACCAGATCCACTGGAATAAAAAGGTTGCCCGGCACAATATCCCCGGTCGGCCCTTTCAGGCCCAGGGCGAGAGAGCCAATAGCGCAAAGCTTTCCTTCCTTGTTCAAGAGGCCAGCACCTGACCAGTGCTCACATAAGGGGACAGTATAAAAAGCGTCTTCAAGCAGATACTCCCAGCGACCGGCATACTGCTCTCTGGCGAATATCACGGCATCCATGGCTTTGCTGTTTTCACTGGTGACAATGCTGATTCTATCGCCAACGCTTACCGTGGACGCGTCAGCGGTTTCAAGATAATTAGTGCCGAGTGAAGTGGCGGGTCGAAGCAGGGCAAGTCCTGAATCATAATCATGGGCGAGGACAATGCCTTCCGAGGTTTGACCCTTGCGATTGGTAATCCAGACTTCAGTGGCTTCCATGATGGAATAGCCCACTGTCAACATCAGTCCATCGGCACTAACTTGCACTGCATGACTTTCGCGCTCGGTGCCGAGCATCTGTGCTGTCATGGCGGTTTCCGGAATCAGACTATGAACGGACATCACCGCTTCATTTTTGGGGAGTTCAAAAGGAATAATAGTTGCAGACATGTAAATACGTATTGAGGAATTGGAGTGTAATAATCAAACCGTGATAGTAATAAATTCACAGGAAAAAATCAGAAAGAATTTAGTCTGGCAAAAACCCATAGCTTAGGTAGGGAGTAAAACAGGGAGAAAACAGTCTGCTAAACCTTCACAGAGGAGTACGCAGGGCATGCGGGCTGTGATAACATTCTCGCCCGCTAAGACTAGTGCCTTGATTACGCTCCGGTGGCACAGCTGGATAGCGCGGCCCCCTCCTAAGGGGCAGGTCGCAGGTTCGAATCCTGCCCGGAGCGCCAAAATATTCTATTTCACTTTTACTGCTGTCTTTTCCTTATCAGGAAGTCCGTATCAGGAACTGCATGAAAGCATGGAACAGCCGGCTCGGGTTCTGGCCCAATCGGGACGTTTCTCTGCCAGATGATCCTTACCTTCCTGCCAGGTATAAGGGGAATGCAGGACCTCCAGTAATTCCTCGATCATGCTGTGATCGCCTTGTTCGGATTTGTCTATTGCCAGTTGGGCAAGATAATTCCGCAGCACATAGAGTGGGTTAACTTCGTTCATAGCGGCTTTTCGTGCGTCATCACTGCGGCTTTCTTTTCCCAGTCGTTCTACATATTTTTGCAGCCATGCGCTAAAGCCTTGTTTGGCTTCAGGGCCAATCTCTGGCATATAGAATGCCGGGCTGATTATTTGCAGAGCGGCAAGCGGATCATTGTTTGCACTCACATCTGCCAACTTCCGGAAAAACAGTGTCATATCGGTCTCGGCAAGGGCAAAGGTTTCAATCAGGCTTAGTACCAAAGCCTCGTCATCAACGAAAGATTCCTTGAATCCGAGTTTGCTTTGCATCATCTCCAGCCAGCCTGTTTCATAGCTGTCTTTGTATTCCTGCAATATTTCTTCCAGAGGCTCAACATCCTCAATCAATGGATAAATAGCATTGGCAAACTGCACCAGATTCCAAAGTGCAATCATCGGCTGATTACCAAAGCGATAACGTTTGCCTTCGGCGTCTGTGGTATTAGGTGTCCAGTCCGGGTCGTAATTTTCCAGCCAGCCATAGGGGCCATAATCAATGGTCAGTCCAAGCACTGACATATTGTCTGTATTCATTACGCCATGGACAAAACCAACGCGCATCCAGTGAATAATCATGGTCGCCGTTGACTGGCAGACTTCACGAAACCATTGCAGGTAGACCGCTTTGTCCGGCTTGCCCAGATGGGGGAAATTTCGCTGTATGGTGTAGTCAGCCAGTGTTTTCAGGATGTCCTGCTCCTTGCGGGCAGAAAAAATCTCGAAGCTGCCAAAACGGGTAAAGGAAGGCGAGACGCGGCAAACCACAGCCCCGGGCTCCTTTTTGGGGTGGCCATCGTAGAACATATCCCTGACAACGTTATTTCCTGTAGCGATAAGACTCAGCGCTCGTGTGGTTGGCACGCCCAGGTGATACATGGCCTCACTGCAAAGAAATTCCCTTACCGATGATCTGAGAACGGCCAGGCCATCAGCGCTGCGAGAGTAGGGTGTCGGACCGGCGCCTTTGAGTTGCAGTGTCCATAGCTTGCCATCGGGGGCGTGTACATCGCCGAGATTAATAGCGCGCCCATCGCCCAACTGGCCGGCCCAGTTACCAAACTGGTGGCCACCATAACAACAGGCATAAGGGCGCATGGAGTCCAGTAAACGAGTACCGCTGAAAACCTGGGTAAAGAGTTCACTTTCACATTCTTGCGGGTCCAGTCCGAGAATTTGTGCGCTATCCCTGGAATAGGCTATCAGGCTGGCTTCAGGAAAGGACTCTGGTTTGACATGGGAATAACAGGCGCGGGCAACCTGTCTGGTGTAGTTTTCAGTAACAGGATCTCCCGGCAGGTCATTGATAAAAGAAGTATCAATTTCCAGCGCGTCGAGTTTTTTCAAATCAAATGCAGTAATCATGGTTTGTATTCTAGCGTGGTAAGTCTTTTGGTTGTAGGTTCGCGGGGTAAACGCTTGCTGTATGAAACAGTAAACTGGCAATAGCGCTGGCAATGATCAGGAAGAAAAAGAAAGCCGTCATAACTGCTGCAATATACCTTACAGGTATTCTGAACAATGACAATGCCGTACAATTACTACCACTACGTTTTATTTCTCCAACCCGATCAGCAAGTTTTCTCCTGCTGACGGGTCTTGTTTGTAATCGCACACCAGGCTATTAAATCATGCTGGATACCAGACCCTTATTACTTGAAACAGATTTTCCGCTAATTCGTCGTGGACGTCTTGAAACCTTGCAGGTAAACCTGGGCTATCTGTGTAATCTGAGCTGTACCCATTGCCATGTTAATGCAGGCCCCAAACGTAAAGAACTCATGTCCAGAGAAATGGTGGATGTGGTGCTGGAATACATCAGAAAAAAATCCATTCGCATACTTGACCTGACAGGCGGGGCTCCGGAAATGAATCCGCACTTCCGCTATCTGGTCACTGAAGCCAGGAAGATGGACGTAGAGGTCATTGACCGCTGTAATCTGATGATTCTGCTGGAGCCAGGCTATGAGGATCTTGCGCAGTTTCTGGCAGAGCAGCAGGTAACAATTACTGCATCCCTGCCTTGCTATCTGGAAGAAAATGTCGAAAAACAGCGCGGCAAAGGTATTTACGATGGCAGTATCGAGGCCTTGAAATTACTTAACAATCTCGGTTATGGCGTGCAGGACAATCTGCAACTAAACCTGGTTTATAATCCCATTGATCTAAACCTGCCTCCTGAACAGTCCGGACTGGAGGCAGATTACAAACGAATCCTTAAAGAACAATTCGAGATAGAATTCAATCAGCTTTTTACCATTACCAATATGCCGATCAGTCGTTTTGGCGGCATGTTGTTATCAAAAGGTCTTTACAATAAATACATGGGTATCCTGAAAGATAATTATTCGGCTGGCAATCTGGATACGGTCATGTGTCGCACCTTGCTTAGTGTTGATTATCAGGGATATGTCTACGATTGCGATTTTAATCAGATGCTGAAAATGCCATTGCTGGCCAGTACTAAACCCAGACCGCATCTCAAGGAGCTGCTGGATGAGGACCTCGAAAATAATATTATTGCCGTTGGCGAACATTGCTATGGTTGTACTGCCGGGCAGGGCAGTAGCTGTGGCGGCGCACTGAACGAGTAGAGCTGCAATTATTAAGACCTCACTCATGGCTGATGAAAAAATCACTATTATTATTCCCGTGCTGAATGATGTTGAAGCACTGAAAACTCTGTTGCCGGCGTTGCAGCTTTATCGTCAGCAAGGGCATGAAATATTGTTGGTTGATGGTGGTAGTGTAGATGCCAGCGTTTCCTTTTCCCGAGCACTGGCAGATCGCATCCTGATGACCGGCACCGGTCGTGGACGACAAATGAATCTTGGTGCTGAAAATGCCAGACATAATTTGCTTCTGTTTTTGCATGCAGATTCAAAGCTTCCTGATGATGCCGTTACAAAGATCGTCCACGCCCTGTCCTTAAGCGATAAACACTGGGGTCGTTTTAATGTGTGCTTTGATCAAAAAGGGTTTGCCTATAGCGTTATTGCGACCATGATGAATCTGCGTAGCAGGCTCACCGGGGTGGCGACAGGTGATCAGGGTATTTTTGTAAAGCATGATTCGTTTCATGGTGTGAGGGGTTTCAGGCCTATACCACTGATGGAAGATATTGCGCTGAGTAAATCCTTGCGCAGGCTTTCCTGGCCGGTTTGTCTGAGTTCAAAAATTCAAACCTCGGCGAGGCGTTGGCAAAGCCAGGGAATTATGAAAACCATTCTGTTGATGTGGTGGTTACGTCTGGCTTTTTTCATTGGCGTTAGCCCACAACGGCTTGCTGACATGTATTACCCTGCAGGATCAATGGCAGATCCTGAAAAATGAATAATCCTGAGGAGACGGAATCGCATTCCAGGAGCCTTATCCTTTTTGCCAGACAACCTGTGGCAGGGCAAGTCAAAACCCGTCTCGAACCTGCACTTGGTATTGAAGGCACGCTGGCACTGTATCGGCGTCTGCTGAATAAGCAGATCACGCTGGTTAGTCAGTACCTAAATGCCAATTGCCAGTTATGGGTAGAGGGCGATTCCGCTCATGAAGATTTTGCTGAGTTCAAAGGGCTGGCATTTCAACAATATGGTGATGATCTTGGGCTGCGTATGAGCAATGCCCTGGGCAATGCATTAGGCCAGCATAGTAATGCAATACTGATCGGCTGTGATTGCCCCGAATACAGTCATGAGTACTTTGACCGGGCCTTTTTGGCGCTGGAACAGGGAGCAGATGTGGTGCTTGGCCCGGCAATGGATGGTGGTTATGTGTTGGTGGGTTTGAGACGAGCAGAACAAGCACTATTCCATGGCATAGAGTGGGGCAGTGATGTGGTTTTGAAACAGACCCGAGAGCGTATTAAGACGCTAGGCTTGACGTGCTATGAACTGGAAACCCTGCATGATATTGATGAGCCGCAAGACCTGGTATTACTGAATGGCACTACAATGCTTTAACAGTAAAATAAACTCTGCCTATAATTCGGAAATAGACTCTGGTTCCTTCTGGCTCTTGCCAGTTACTGAATTGCCCATCACTGCGGCTTGTTTCAGTTCCAGCTCGATCCCTCGTGCATTTTGTTCCAGTTGTTCCAGCTTGACCAACAAATAGTCCCAGTCCAGGGCAAGCCACATAATGGTTGAGCGCTTGCTTTCAGGTTCCCTGACTCTCTCAATCTTGACGGTCCTGAATAATCCCAGAGACGTTGATACTTCCTCTTCTGCGAGGACTCTGAAGTGATATTCTTCAAGCTTGCCCTTGTCGATAGCAGGAAAAATAATTTCTACCTCGCCCGCCAATAACTGGTTTCGCACTTCAAGGTATGCAGACAAATTGTCTGCTACCGGAAACTCCAAAGGGATTTCATAAAGGTCATTGCCAATATCCGCTCTTGCCTGCCCAGCGTCCCAGTCAAAGGCAATATGCCGACTACGTTTACCGATTCCGCTTTGAACAAATGAATATGCTTCAGGTTTTAATTCTCCGCTCAAAGCATCAGCAGTAAGAATACTTTTTTCCTTGATGGTGCTAAGTGTCTTACCCAGCATTTTCAGCCTTAGCATGGTATTCATTTCAACCTGGCCATTTTCGCCTATCTGGAGAGAGCGTTCTGCGTTAGCCTTGAAGCCGCCATATCTTGCTTCATATACTGCTGTAAAGGGGGACGGGGGCGCGGCCTCAAGTGAGTAAGGCAAGATGAGTAGCATGAATACCCATATCCCGGAGTGTACTGGTAACCTGAAAATATACAGGCCATAGGCGATTAAAGTGGGCAAAATATTTCGTCTCATTATTAATTAGTAAGCAAACTGCCTCGGATGTTCCCCACATGAGTGATTATGGTAGTGAACTCGTGGTTGTTCGTCCAGTTATCAGTTATGATTGCGACCTATGGAGAGCCTTGATTTTTCAGCAAAAAATCATCTTTCGCGCCTTTTCTCAAGGGTGCTTTGCCTGCTTACGCCAGTAATTTTTATTTTCCAGTTTGACTCAGTCCTGGCTGTTGAAGTGGAAGGTCTTTATCAGGGAACGGTAACAGTAGAATCACGTAATGATGAACGCGAAAGGCTGGGCGCATTTTCAAATGTCTTCAGGCAGGTACTTATCAAGGTTACCGGGAATTCTGAGGTATTAACACTGCCTCAGGTACGGCGAGCATTGAATAATGCCGATGACTATGTGGATACCTGGTCCTATCGCAGTATTTCAGATTCTGAATCGGCGCTGACTGCTTCAACCGATGCAAGCAATGCGGGATTCTCAGCACAAAGGGTTGAGCTCAGTGTTACTTTTTTTGAGCCTGAAGTACTGAGTTTACTGGAAACGGCAAATATCCCACTGTGGCCCGGCAATCGTCCTTATACCCTTGTCTGGTTGGTGGTTCAGGAAGAGCTCGGCGCCCGACAGTTAGTTGGAGCCAGTACCAATATATTTCCCGAGGTCATGGCTCTACTTGATACAGAAGCTCGTAACAGAGCGCTGCCTTTACTATTACCAATCCTGGATTTTGAAGATATGCGCGCCGTTTCGGAAAATGATGTGTGGGATATGAACACAGAAATACTATTGCAGGCATCACGTCGATATCAAAGTGAAAGTGTCCTCGTTGTACGCTTGTTCAGAACAGTCTCAGGCGATGTATTTGGTAAAAGTAATTACCTTTTCAGGGGGCAGGTATTCGAGGTGGAGATGTTTGAACAGACGGCAGAGTCTTTCATCAGGGAAAGCGTGTCTATGGCGACAGATGAAATCTCTGCTTACTATGCCGTTCTGTTGTCCGGAACTGACAGTAGTATTGAAGTGAACCTGACAGTTCAAGGTATTAAAAGTGCCGAGGATTATGCGGCGTTACTGGATTATGTTGCCAACCTGACTGATGTGAATGATTATCAGGTAGCTACTGTAGAAAACCAGACTATAATGCTGCGCTTGTCCACCGGTGGTCAGATAAGGCAGTTGGTAGAAACCATTGCGCTGAGTCGAACACTTGTGCCACTTGATGATCTTATCAGGAATGACAACCAGGTTTATATGAGTTACCAGTGGAATAATTAATCAGTAAGCCCATGCATTTTTCTCCCCAGTTACCTTTCGACTTCTCCGTTTTGGAAAACTTTTCTTTTTCCAATTTTCTGGTGTCTGATAAAAATGTAGAGCTGCTGGAGTTGCTCGGGAATTTTTCAGCCCATGACGATGTGATTACATTTATCTGGGGTAACAAGGGGGTAGGTAAGAGCCATCTTTTGCAGGCTCTTTGTTATGCCAATGACAATGCGAATAAAAATGCCATTAAAAATATAGATGCAGTCAATAAAGAGCAGTCCTTGCAGTACCTGTATTTACCGATGCGGAAAATCAAACTGTTTGGCCCTGAAGTGTTTGGCAGTCTTCATCACATGGATGTAATTTGCATTGATGATTTTGATGCGGTGATCGGTGATAAAGAATGGGAGATAAGTCTGTTTGAATTTTTTAATCGTTCCCGGGAGCAGGGGGTCAAGCTCCTGGTAAGCGCTGAAAACTCTCCGCGCGGCTTGCCTTTCTCCTTACCTGACCTGGCATCGAGAATGTCCTGGGGGGTGATTTATCAGTTGCATGAGCTGAACGATGAAGAAAAAATATCAGCGCTGGATCGACGTGCCAGGGAAAAACATATGCCTCTTGATGCAGAAGTATTGCAATATATCTATATGCGGCATTCGCGGGATTTACAAAGTCTGCTCATAGTGCTGGATAAGCTCGACCAGTTATCTCTTGTGGAAAAGCGTCGTTTGACTATTCCCTTTGTTAAAAAAGTTATGGACTGGTAACAGGCTTTTCGCCTTCTTTAGTTCTCTTTCTTGCTCGTCCTCTTTCTCATTCTCTTTCTCTTTCCCTCTCCCTCTCCCTCTCCGAATCTATAGCCCTGTGCCAGCTTTGATCATTCAGGGTGAAAGCATGGGAAGGCATTCCTGGCATTGCAGGTAAAGCCCCTCAGGATCATTAAAGTCCAGCAGGGACTGTAAATTCCTGTTCAATGAGCTGTAAAATGCGGAGATTGCGTTTTCAGGAGTTGCAGTAACCTTGGTGCCGAGCAAAGTCTTTATGGCGACACTGTTGGCAAGGTCCTGGATAAGTTGCTGGCCCGGTGACAGCGTCTGTTCTATAAGTTGTACTTCGAAGTTATTCAGTTGCGCCAGAGTGGCGACAGAACTAATTGCCTGGTCCAGGTTGCCCAGATTATCTACCAGTCCAAGGTCTAAGGCATCCTGTCCGGCCCAGACTCTTCCTCTGGCAATGCTATCTACTTCCTCAAGCGTCATATTTCTGGCTTCGGCTACCAGTCGAATAAAGCGGTTATAGCCATCCTCCAGATTTAGTTGAATCACATTGCTGGCCAGTTCGGGTAACTCTCTGCCAACTGAAAGAGCACCGGCCAGCTCGGTGGTACCGATACCATCGGTATTAATGCCCAATTTGTCGAAGCTTTGCTTGAAAGTAGGGTAGAGACCGTAAATACCAATTGAGCCGGTGATGGTACTTTCACTAGCCCAGATCTGATCTGCAGCAGTCGCAATCCAGTAACCGCCGGAAGCCGCTACGCTACCCATGGATACAACCAAAGGTTTGCCGGCACTTTTCAGCCTGGCTAATTCGCTGCGGATGATCTCTGATGCAAAGGCGCTACCACCAGGACTGTCGACGCGCAGCACGACGGCCTTGATATCGTCATCTTCCCTGGCCTGACGAATCAGGTCCTGTAATGAATCACCACCTATTTCACCGGGGCTGCGACGGCCATCATAAATCTGGCCGCTGGCAACAATGAGAGCAACCTTGTCATTACTTTTTTGCAGACTCTCAATTTGATCAAGACGAGCGGAGAGATAATTTTTAAGATTGATATATAAAAAACTGTTGCCGGAAGACGCCACGCCTATCTCATTCCTCAGATAATCGGTTACTTCCTGACGGGACATAAGCTGGTCAACCAGTTTGCGTTCCAGCGCGAGTTGTGAAAAATCACCATTAAATTCGCCCAGTTGCTGATCCAGAGTATTGATAAAGGTATTGATAAATTCCGGTTCAAACTGCCGTGCCGCACTGACATCACTGATGTACAACTGCCACATATCTCCCAGCCACTTGGCGTTTGCCTCGCGTGCTTCTTCAGACATGTCATTCCGCTCAAAGGGCTCAACGGCAGACTTGTATTCACCAACGCGAAACACATGGACATCAACGCCCAGTTTGTCGAGCGCATTACGGAAGTAGTATTGATAAGTACTGAATCCTTCCAGCCCTATACTACCCATTGTGTTTAGTATGATTTCATCGGCATGACTGGCCAGGTAGTACTGCCCCTGAGTGTAATTATCTGCAACAGCATAGACTTTTTTACCATTCTCGCGGAATTCATCCAGAGCTGCTCCGACTTCCTGCAATTTACTCAGCCCGCTTGTGTTAAGATTGTTCAGTACCAGCACAATAGAAGAAATGTCGTTGTCTGTTGCGGCAAATTCAATGGCGGCAAGTAAATCTCTTAGCAATATCTCTCCAGTGCCAGCGCTACCAAGAGAGTCGGACATAAGGACGTTGAGCGGATCGACAAAGGTCAACTGATCAACCAGGGTGCCTTCGGGGTTTATTAGCAGGGCACTTCCTGTCTCGACAACGACCGGTGGCTGACCAAGCATGGAGCCAATGCCGAGCAAGATAATAATAAAAACAAGATTAAGGATGATTGAGCGAAAACCACGGTAGAGCGTGGCCAAACCATGGAAAAATTTACCTAATGTACTTGTAGGTGTCGACATAATACGAAGTGTTGTCCGCTTTGTTTGGTGCTTCAGGCAGTTTTGCGTGAAGCCCTGATAAAAATAATAGCCGAAAAAAACAGGATGAGACAGATTGCTGTTTCAGTCAATCCTGCCCATGCTCGCCCTGGAGTAAAGGCAAGCAATATTCCCTGAACAAGGAAAAACAGCACGACAAAGCATAACCACTGCATACTTCGAGAGGACTTGTTGAATTGTCCGGGCAGGGTCAATGCCAGAGGGATCATTTGTGCAATCAGGATGATCAGGTTAAAAGAGCCGCTGGTCCATTGAATCAGTACCAGCACTGCCAGCAAAAGAAAACTTGCTGCAATTGTGACCCGCAGGGCTGACTTTGCTGATGTTTCAGGTGTCATGAAGCAGATAATTTTAAAGCGATCGAGGCCAGACGTTTACCCAGTGCCTGGCATAGTGCTGCTTCATGAGCGCTAAGCGCGCTTTGATTATCCGGGCCAGCTACGTGCGAAGGTCCATAGGGCGTTCCCCCACTTGTTGTCTCACTAAGTGCGGCTTCTGAATAAGGTAAGCCACAATAAACCATGCCATGATGAAGAAGTGGCAGCATCATGGATAACAATGTACTTTCCTGGCCACCGTGCAGACTTGCTGTAGAAGTGAACACGCCTGCAGGCTTGTCTACCAGGGAGCCGCTGAGCCATTGTGCGGCAGTGCCATCGAGGAAATATTTCATCGGCGCTGCCATGTTACCAAAACGGGTAGGGCTCCCGAGAGCCAGGCCACTGCAGTTAATCAGATCTTCTTCGCTGCAGTATATCGCGCCTTCCGCCGGGACCTCTGCTTCGGTTGCTTCAGTAACCGTCGATACCCTGGGAACCGTGCGTAATACGGCATTTATACCGTCGACAGATTCAACTCCGCGGCTAATCTGTGTTGCCATCTGCGTCACGGAACCATGCAGTGAGTAATAAAGCACAAGGATATAGGGTTTGTTCATTGAATAAGTTCCAGAGCGTTTTCCGGCGGGCGGCCCAGCACTGCTTTATCGCCGGCTACGACGATAGGGCGCTGGATCAGTTTTGGTTCTGTGACCATGGCTTGCAGAAGCTGGTTCTCGCTCAGCGCAGTATCAGATAGACCTGCCTCTTTATAGGCTTGTTCCGATGTCCTGAGCAAGTCACGGGCGCTGATGCCGAGTTTTTCGAGCAAGTCCTTGAGTTCGGTTTTAGTTGGTGGTGACTCAAGATAGAGAATAATTTCTGGCGTAATGTTATTGTCCTGCAATAATTGCAGGGTCTGCCGCGATTTCGAACAGCGCGGATTATGATAAATTTTGATTTCAGTCATTTTGGGTTCTTCGCAAAAAGGGGACTATGGTAGTCATCCTGACTTTATTAAACAAGGCGATATGAGTACACATAAGAATAACAACAGACGCTGGTCACAATGGGCAAAACCGGAAGTGATCTGGCGTTTTCTCAGGTTTGTGTTCAAGGAGTCACTTGATAACCATGGGCTGGAAATTGCCAAGTCGTTGACCTACATGTCCCTGTTTGCTGTTGTGCCATTATTGACACTCACCCTGGCTATTCTTTCGGCATTTCCTTCTTTTCAGGTATTCGGCAACCAGATCCAGGACATGATCTTCAATCGTTTGTTGCCGTCTTCCAGTAGTGAACTTGAAGTTTATCTGTCGGACTTTAGCGCCCAGGCAAAAAACCTGACCTGGGTGGGTGCTGTCATGTTGCTGGCTACGGCCTATCTGATGCTGATCAATATAGAGCGCAGTTTTAACCAGATTTGGAAAGTAGCCCAGCAGCGCAAGGGCATTGCCAGTTTTCTTTTGTACTGGAGTGTTTTGAGTCTGAGCCCATTATTACTGGGTGTCGGTTTTGCCATGAGCTCCTACATCACCTCGCTTTCCCTGTTTGAAAAATTCACCGAAGTCTCTGGCATCGTTGGCGCAAGAGGCGTGGTATTGAGTGTTTTTCCAACTATCCTGACTACCTTTGCATTTACGCTTTTGTATGTGGCGGTTCCCAACTGTGGAGTAAGACTTCGACATGCCCTGACTGGTGGTCTTATCGTCGCCTTGATGTTCATCGTCGTAAAATGGGTCTTTGGTGGTTTTATTGCTACTGCAAGCTACGAGTTTGTCTACGGCACTTTTGCTGCAATCCCCATATTTCTGCTCTGGCTCTACATTTGCTGGGTCGTAATTCTCTTTGGCGCTAACCTGGTGCGGGCGATACCCGTTTTTCGTACCACCATCATCAAGGAAAAATTACACCCAACCTTGTTGGTACTGGCGCTGTTACACAAATTCTGGATGAGCCATCGACAGGGAAACAGCGTCAGTGTCAGGGAGTTGATGGAAAGTGAGTGGCCATTTCATGATGATCAGCTTGATACCTGTATTGTGATCCTGCTCGAAAAGAAAGTTATCAGAGCCTGTGGGGAAAACGAGTACATACTAAACCGGGATCTGGGGGATTTGAGCTTCTGGGATATTCAGACACTTTTGCCCTGGGGAATGCCGGGCAGGAAAGATCTGGAGAAGGAGTTGCCAGCCTCAGTGGCTGAACATCTGGGCTCACTGGATGAGCTGGCAGCCTCGTTCTCAGGCCTGGAAGATACCGCACGGGATAAATTCAGCGGCTCGATAGAAGGTTTGTTCCGCAAGGAAGTTGATAACAGCGCATAGGTGACCCTACCCTAAACAAGTCACCTGCGGATTAATCAACCTTGACAGCTTTTTTCAGGAAATTGACGATTTCGCTCACGGCAATGTCCTCGGAATCTGCATTTCCACGCTTCTTGTATTCAACCTGACTATTCGCCAGCCCGCGATCTGACACCACCAGTCGGTGGGGGATACCGATCAGTTCCATATCGGCAAATTTAACGCCTGGACTGGTTTTCTTGTCTCTGTCATCAAGTAATACATCCATTCCGGCTAGCTGCAGTTCCTCATAGAGGGATTCGCTAATGCTGGTGACTTCTTCTGATTTATGGGCATTCAGTGGAATAATGACGACATGAAATGGCGCGATATTATCAGGCCAGATTATTCCCTTGTCGTCATGACACTGTTCAATAGCCGCCGCGACGATTCGACTTACACCAATGCCATAACAGCCCATTTCCATGATTTTGGTTTTACCATTTTCATCCAGAACAGAGGCATTCATTGCGGTACTGTACTTGTTACCCAATTGGAATATATGGCCAACTTCAATACCACGCTTGATTGAGAGAGTGCCATTGCCGTCTGGGCTGATATCACCTTCTATCACCTTGCGGAGGTCTGCTATCTGGTCAAAAGCGGCGTCTCTGTCCCAATTAACACCGGTATAATGGTGGTCGTTCTGGTTAGCACCACAAACAAAATCGGACAGTACGGCAGCATCCCTGTCGACAATCACTTTTACCGGTATTTTTACCGGTCCTATAGAGCCAGGATTACATTTAATGATCGCCTGTATTTGCTCGTCGCTTGCAAATGTAAGTGGTGAGGCGACACCCTCTATTTTGCTGGCCTTGACTTCGTTTAACTGATGATCGCCGCGTAAAACCAGGGCGACCAGGCTGTTCTCTTCAACATCATCAGAGAGAACTACCAGTGTTTTAACAGTGCTGGAGGGACCAACGCCAAGCAGGCTACTGACTTCTTCAATAGTCTTGCAGTCAGGAGTAGAGACCAGAGCCAGTTCAGCACTGGCAGCAGTTTTTGCAGGCAGGGGTTCCCGGGAGCTTGCCATCTCGATGTTCGCGGCATAATCACTCTGATCGCTAAATACTATTTCGTCTTCCCCGGAATCTGCAAGCACATGAAATTCATGAGATTTATTGCCGCCTATATTGCCTGAATCTGCTTCGACAGCACGAAAACTGAAACCAAGACGGGTAAATATTTTGCTATAGGTCTCGTACATCAGTTGATAGGTGTCATCCAGGGAGTTCTGGTCAAGGTGGAAGGAATAGGAGTCCTTCATGATGAATTCCCGTGAACGCATGACGCCAAAACGTGGACGCCGTTCATCACGAAACTTTGTTTGTATCTGATAGATATTGATGGGCAGCTGTTTGTAGCTGTTTAGTTCATTGCGCACAAGGTCAGTAATAACCTCTTCATGGGTAGGGCCGAGGCAGAAATCACGTTCATGCCGGTCTTTAAAGCGTTGTAGTTCATCTCCCATTATTTCCCAGCGCCCTGATTCATGCCAGAGTTCGGCGGGCTGAACCACGGGCATGGAAACCTCCAGAGCGCCGGAGTTATCCATTTCTTCCCGAATAATACGCGTGACTTTCTGCAGTACACGCAGGCCAACAGGCAGCCAGTTATATAGTCCTGAGGCCAGTTTGCGAATCATGCCTGCTTTAAGCATCAGTTGATGACTGATGACCACAGCATCAGCAGGGGTTTCCTTGGTTGTAGCGAGTAGATATTTCGATGTGCGCATAACGTAGAACCAATACTCCTTTGAAAATAGAGTAATCCATTAACAGAAAAAGCAGCCCTGAGGCTGCTTTTTCATAATAGCTTATTAATACTTGTGGATGTTGCCAAAAGAAGAGTTTTACCTCTTATTTAATTATCTCAACAACAACTATCCAGCGGTATTAGAGTGCGAATTCTTTCAGCTTTTTCAGAGGAAGAACCTTAACTCGGGTTGTAGCCGGTTTTTTAGGAATATCCATAAACTCACCTGGACGGAAAGGGTTAGGAACATTCTTGCGAGCCGGACGAGCAGGTCGTTTAACTGCCTTGATTTTTAACAGGCCTGGAAGAGTAAACTCGCCAACACCTCTTTTCTTGATATGTCTTTCAATCAGAACACCCAGTTCGTCAAGGACAGAAGAGACTTCTTTCCTGGCCAGACCTGTGTTTTCAGAAATGGTATTCAGGATCTGTGTTTTGGTGTATTTGTCCTGGATTGCTGTTGTTGCTTTGGCAGGTGCTTTTGCAGTTACTTTTTTGGCAGGTGCTTTTTTAGCAGCAGGTTTCTTTGCAGCCATACTTAATTCTCTCTTGAATTCTGTTTAACGCAATTATTATGCGTATTTTTTAATTACCCCGATAATTCCGGGACCCTTTTATTACAGCGCGATAATTTGCTTTAGCTTACTCTTTTTACCCGATAATTACTCTGGCTTATATCTTAAGAGTCTGGACACCTTCATGATTATAAAATCAAAAGACATCTAGCCACTTCAAATACAGGTCATACATTTTCCATGAAGGAATCTGAATAAAAGTTAACCCTGGCCTGAGTGATTGATCAGATAAAAATACTGGTATTCAGTGCTTAATTGCACACGGAAATTACGTACTGAATGAGATGCTATTTATAACGGAATAGCTACTCACCGGCAAGGGCTTTCTGTGATCTTTTGTATATTTGGCGAACAAATTTGCTATACATTTTTAATAAAAAATAAATAATTAAAAAAACCCCCTCAATTTTGCAGTTTGGCAGCATAAAAGTTGACCCTTGCTGCATTAATTTAGCCTATTATTTAATGCCAGATAAAACTCAAATGAGTTACAATACGCGACATTTTGAAACCCGATAAACCGCCTTTTTTGGTGAAATACATGCCTATATATGAATATCGATGTGAGTCCTGTGGGGCAGAACTCGAAAAAATTCAGAAGTTCAGTGATGCACCTCTGACCGATTGCCCGTCTTGTGGAAAAGCTGAATTGAAGAAGCTCGTCTCTGCCAGCAGTTTCAGGCTGAAAGGCTCAGGCTGGTATGAGACCGATTTTAAAAACAAGAGTAAACCGTCGTCAGATACCCAGACTGCACCACCAGCAGCCACCGGCTCTACAGCAAATAGCAATAAAGACAATTCGGCTTCGGCAAAGTCCGGGGATTCAGGAAGTAAGGATAAAAAGGAAACTAAAGGGAGCGAGAAAGCTTCCGCTAAATCGAGCAAAGATAGCAATAATTAAAAGGCTGCTGGCTGCTATAGCGAGTATGACTAATACTCTAACCAATACGTTAAGCAATACAACAGGCTGTTTATACAGCATTAATTCAAGAACTTATTAACAGGAATATTTTATGCGTACGCATTATTGTGGCGAATTGAATGAGAGCCACATCGAACAGACTGTATCTCTTTGTGGCTGGGTGCACCGGCGTCGTGACCATGGCGGAGTCATCTTTCTGGATTTACGAGACCGTGATGGTATTACCCAGGTGGTTTTTGACCCGGATACAGTAGAGGCCTTTGCGACCGCAGAACAAATCCGTAATGAGTTTGTGGTCAGAGTTCAGGGCAGGGTGCGTACCCGTCCGGAAGGAACCGTAAATGCGGAAATGAGTACGGGAAAAATTGAAGTTTTGGGTAAAGAGCTTGAAATCCTGAATGCTGCCGATACCCCGCCATTTCAGCTTGATGAGCACATGGCCGTGCATGAAGATATTCGCCTGCGCAATCGATTCATTGACCTGCGCCGTCCGGAGATGCTGGGTAGAATGAAAATGCGTTCCCAGATCACCAGTAGCATCAGGCGTTATCTGGATGAACATGGTTTTCTTGATATAGAAACCCCTATTCTGACTCGCGCGACACCAGAGGGAGCCCGGGATTACCTGGTCCCCAGTCGTACCCACCCAGGAAAGTTTTTTGCGTTGCCTCAGTCCCCTCAGTTATTCAAACAGCTACTGATGGTGTCAGGCCTTGATCGTTACTATCAGGTAGCAAAGTGTTTTCGCGATGAGGATTTACGTGCCGATCGCCAACCTGAATTCACCCAGATAGATATAGAAACCTCTTTTCTTGATGAAAATGAAATCATGGCCATTTCCGAGACCATGATCAGGGAAGTTTTCAGCAAGCACCTGGGCGTCGATTTGCCGGAGTTTCCGAGGATGACCTATGAGGAAGCGGTATGCAAATATGGTATTGACCGTCCTGATTTAAGAATCCCCATGCAACTGGTTGATATTGCAGACTTGATGAAAAGCGTTGAATTCAAGGTGTTTAATGCGCCGGCGAATGATCCTGATAGCCGTGTTGTGGTGTTGAAAGTTGACGGGGGAGCCGTGCTGTCCCGAAAGCAAATTGATGCATACACAGATTTCGTAGCGATTTACGGTGCCAGAGGGCTTGCCTGGATCAAGGTTAATGATATCGATGCTGGTATTGAAGGGCTGCAATCACCCATTCTTAAATTTATGCCGGAAGAAATCGTTAACAGCGTATTGCAAAGGACAGAAGCGAAGACTGGCGACATCCTTTTCTTTGGCGCGGATAAAGCATCCATTGTTAATGAAGCGATCGGAGCCTTGCGCGTTAAGGTAGGTGAAGACCTGGAGATGATTGAATGTGAATGGGCTCCGGTTTGGGTCGTTGATTTTCCGATGTTTGAATATGACGAAAAAGAAAGCAGATACACCTCTGTGCATCATCCATTTACGGCGCCTTCCTGCACACCAGACGAGCTCATTGAAAACCCCGGCAAAGCGCTGTCACGAGCCTATGACATGGTGCTCAATGGTACAGAGTTGGGTGGCGGTTCTATCCGTATCAATAAAACCGATATGCAGCAGGCGGTTTTTAAAATACTGGGTATCAGCCCTGAGGAAGCAGATGAGAAATTTGGCTTTCTGCTCAATGGCCTCAGGTATGGTTGTCCGCCCCATGGTGGTATCGCTTTCGGCCTGGATCGGCTGGTTATGATGATGACGGGTACACAATCTATAAGAGATGTGATTGCCTTTCCAAAGACACAGTCTGCTGCCTGTCTGCTGACCAATGCGCCAGGTGAAGTCAATAACAGGCAATTACGTGAACTGAACATCCGTTTACGTGAACAACCGAAAGCGGCTGAAGGCCAGGAAAGTCCGCCTGAATAAAGTTGACCCTGCCCTGGAAGGGGCAGGAAAACCCATGAGTCGGGTTGCGCAATTGGAAAATTCCGGTAATGGGCAGAAGGTTAACGTCAATGCCAAAATTTCTCATGCTGTAATGGAACAATTAAAGCCTGAATCCTGATACCATTTCCTCACTTTGTCAGGGCAACCAAAACGGCCGGGTGTTGCAGGACCATAAATGACTATCATTCTAGGAATTGACCCGGGTTCACGCCTATGTGGTTACGGACTCATCAACGCCAAAGGCAACAAGCTCGACTATCTTGCCAGCGGCGTCATAAAAATGGGGTCCAGTCCATTTCCTGAAAGACTCCATACTATTTTTACTGATATATCCGATATCATTGAAGAGTTCGCGCCTAATGCAGCGGCTATCGAAGATGTTTTTATGGGTAAAAATGCATCTTCGGCGCTAAAGCTTGGTCAGGCACGAGGTGCGGCTATTGTAGCCTGCACCCGATACGATTTGCCTGTTGCGGAATATTCCCCAAGAAGAGTGAAACAGGCTTTGGTAGGCAAAGGACAGGCAGAAAAAAGCCAGGTGCAGCAAATGGTAAAATCATTGCTTGGACTTGCCAGTGTCCCGGCAGAGGATGCTGCCGACGCATTGGCCATTGCCATTTGTCATGCCAATACTGAAAGCACCCTGATTCGAATGGCGGGAGTAAAGTCTGGCAGACGAGGGCGCTTGCAGGCGTCTGACTGAACAGGAAGAGATTTTCCAATCATCCCCATGACTGTGAAACTGAAAGGAAACTAGTACACCTAATGATAGGCAGAATTAGCGGAATCTTACTTGAGAAAGACAATCAGCAGGCCTTGATTGACATACAAGGTGTGGCATATGAAGTAGAAGTGCCGCTGAATACTTTTTTCAACCTGCCCAATCCTGGCGCAGCAGTTACCCTGCATACTCACTTCGTTGTGAGGGAAGATGCCCAGCTATTGTTTGGCTTTCTTGAAGAGCGGGAGAGGGGCTTTTTTCGGCTTCTTATTAAAATTAATGGCGTCGGCCCAAAATTGGCGTTGGCGATGTTGTCTGGTATGGAAGTTTCCGAATTTGTTCGCTGTGTTCAACATGATGATGTGAAGACGCTGGTTAAATTACCCGGGGTTGGTAAAAAAACTGCCGAGAGGCTGATTATTGAAATCAAGGACAAGTTAAAAGACTGGCAGGGCAATGACCATTTGCCCGCACTTGACGGTGGTGTTGCATCGCGTCAAGGTAATGGCAGTATTGAAGAGGCCGAAACGGCGCTTATTTCTCTTGGCTACAAGCCGCAGGAAGCAAGCCGCGCTGTTATTACTGCAGTAAAGATACTGGAAGAGTCAGAGCTGGAAGCAGACAGTGAAAATCTGATCAGAACAGCCCTTAAGAATATGTCTTAATGAGAGCCAGCCTGGCTGGTTAAAACGAATGCGAGAAGAAGACAGAATAGTTGCCGCCACTGACACCGTTAGCGAGGATGTTCAGGAAAATGCCATACGTCCTGCCAGACTGGCGGATTATATTGGGCAGGAAGTGGTCAAAGAACAGATGGAGATTTTTATCAGTGCTGCCCGTAAAAGGTCAGAGGCACTTGATCATACTCTGGTGTTTGGTCCTCCGGGGCTTGGCAAGACAACCTTGTCTCATATTATTGCTAATGAAATGGGGGTTTCACTTAAAAGTACCGCCGGGCCGGTTCTGGAAAAAGCAGGCGATCTAGCAGCCATGCTGACTAACCTGGAAGAGGGTGATGTGCTGTTTATTGATGAAATTCATCGTTTAAGCCCGGCAATTGAGGAGATTCTGTATCCGGCCATGGAAGACTATCAGCTGGATATTATGATTGGTGAAGGGCCTTCTGCGCGTTCGTTAAAACTGGAGCTGCCCCCATTTACCCTGGTTGGAGCCACAACACGGGCGGGACTGTTGACCTCGCCCCTGAGAGACCGCTTTGGCATAGTGCAGCGACTTGAGTTTTATTCGATGCAGGAACTCAGCAAAATCGTTAAACGTTCGGCCGTAATAATGGATATTGAATGTGACGATGAGGGTGCAGTTGAAATAGCCAGACGCTCACGGGGAACACCACGAATTGCGAATCGGCTGTTACGTCGTGTGCGCGATTATTCCGAGGTAAAAGGCGATGGCAAAATAGCCGGAGCAATTGCTGAAACGGCTCTTGATATGCTGAGTATCGATAAAAATGGTTTTGATCACATGGATAGGCGACTGTTAATGACGATGATTGAAAAATTTGATGGCGGGCCGGTAGGCGTGGATAGTATTGCTGCGGCAATTAGCGAGGAAAGAGGGACGGTTGAGGATATTCTTGAACCCTACCTGATCCAGCAGGGGTTTATTCAGCGAACGCCACGTGGACGAGTTGTCACGCAATTTGCCTATCGCCATTTCGGGCTTGATATCAGTGGGGCTCCAGAGGATTTGTTAGCTAATGTCAGTGGTGACACTGATAAACAATAAATTGTCACTATAGATAACGGCCTGTGAGAACGAATATATTTTTAAAGCCGAGACAGGCATTTCTCAATAAGAAAAAATCAGTAACAATACAAACAATACAAACCATACAAACCATACAAACCATAGTAAATAGTAATGGCTGTAATACGTAGTAAGAGTAGCAGTAATAATGAAATATAAAAGCGAAATTAGAGGTACTAGATGAGTGATTCGCTGAGTTTATGGAACTTGATTTTAAACGCGAGCTGGCTGGCACAACTTGTGATGCTCAGTCTTTTTCTGATTTCCGTGATGTCATGGGTCATCATAGTGCAGAAATGGATCATTATTTCCGATGCGGAAAAGGAAGTGTTCAGTTTTGAAAAGCGCTTCTGGTCCGGAATGGACTTAAGCCAGTTATACCGTGATGGTTCCAATAAGCAGAAAAATAATACCAGCATGATAGGGATGGAAAATCTGTTTCGCTCAGGCTTTAAAGAGTTCACACGTTTACGACAACAGCCGGGAATTGAGTCGGATGCTGTTATGGAAGGCGCGGGCCGGGCCATGCGAGTTGCTCTGGCCAGAGAAGAGAAAGTGCTGGAAAGGCATTTGCCTATTCTGGCCACTGTTGCTTCTGTATCAGTTTATCTGGGCTTGTTCGGTACGGTGTGGGGAATCATGAATACCTTCGTGAGTCTGGCAAACCAGAGTCAGGCCAGCCTGGCGGTGGTAGCGCCCGGTATTGCTGATGCCTTGCTGGCCACCGAGATGGGATTGTTTGCCGCGATTCCTGCTGCCATTGCCTATAACCGGTACGCGGCAAACGTTGATTCTATTATTCACAGCTACATGACCTTTACCGACGAATTTTCGAGTATTTTGCATCGTCAGGCACATACCAGGCGAATAGAGGAATAAACAGGGTGGATAGACCGCGCCGAAGAAAACAAATGGCAGAAATCAATGTCGTTCCGCTCATTGATGTGATGTTGGTGTTATTGATTGTGTTTATGATTACTGCGCCGCTTATCACCCAGGGTATCAAGGTGGATTTGCCCCGCGCCGATGCGGAGCCAGTGGAGAACAGTGATGAGCTGACACTGGTAGTTTCTATCAATGCCGAAGGGGCCTATTTCATCAGTCTGGGCGCGGAAGAGGATCCTCAGCCAGTTGCACTGGAGAGTATTCAGGCAGATGTGGAAAAAATTCTCAGCCAGAATCCTGCAGTACCCGTTTTTGTTGAAGCCGATGAATCAGTAAATTACGGGGTGGTAACCAGATTAATGTCTACCCTTGCCACTGCTGGCGCGGAAAATCTCAGGTTAATTACCCAGCCGCCTGCCGCAGAATTATAGTCGGGAAAAGCGAACCGGATTTGCAGCCGGAATTACCATGAAAAAATTCCATCCAATGGCATTGCTACTGAAGTTTGAAGGCTACCCACCGGCAGTAATTGCCTCAGTTGCCATGCATGCCTGCCTCTTTCTTTTCATACTGGGCAAGAGCGTCGATACCTCCGATTTCGTTACTGTTGAAGATCCGGTCATCATCACGGCTAGCGCCATTGATTTAAATCCGCAACGACTTCGGCGCCTTGAACGCCTGGAGCAGGAAAGAGTGGCAGACCAGCAGCGCAGGCAACAGGCGCAACGGGATGAACTGGCGCGGCAGGAACGTGAAAGAGCTGAGAGTGCGGAAAGGGCTGAAAGACTGGCGAGACAAGAGCGAGAGCGGCAACAAACCCTGGAGCGTGAACAAAGACAGCAAAGAGAAAGGCAAGAAGCAAGCAGGCAAGAAGAAATCGCGCGTCAGCGTGCCGCTGAAGACGATGCCCGCAGAAGAGAGCAGGAGCGCCTGGCCCAGCAGCAGGCAGAACGTGAGGCAGCGACAAGAGCCGCGCAGGAAGCTCAGGCAAACCAGATTGCCAGTGAAAACCTGTTAGTCGCCGAATACGCAGGTATAATAAAGCGCGTCATCAGCCAAAACTGGCAGATACCGCCCAGTGCCCGCAATGGCATGATGACTGAAGTAAGGCTGCAACTGGTCCCGACAGGGGAAGTCGTTGCAGTAAACATTATTCAGTCCAGTGGTAATGATGTGTTTGACCGGTCAGTATTGCAGGCTGTAGAGCGTGCAGACAGGTTTAGCGAGTTGCAGGATCTGGACAACGCGGTTTTTGAGCGAAATTTTAGAACATTTACATTGGTTTTTAGACCAGAGGATTTATTGCGATGAAAAAGCCAGGCCTAATAGCATTTACTATTATCCTGACAACCCTGTTCTTCTCCACATCAGGTTATGCTCAACTGCAAATTGTCATTACCCAGGGGGTTGATGATCCAGTTCAAATTGCCATTGTTCCTTTTGAATGGAGCGGTTTTGGTTTGCTCGAGGAAGATGTCGCCGGAATCGTCAAAAACAACCTGCAAAATAGTGGTGAATTCAGAGCGATTGCTGAAGCCAATATGCTGAGCACGCCCCATGAAGAGCAAGAAGTGTTCTTCAGGGACTGGCGTTTCCTCGGTGCTGACTACTTGTTGATTGGAAAGATTGTCGATAATGGGGCAGGTGGTCCGTTGCAGGTGCAATATGACTTTTTCGATGTACTAAGGGAAGACAATCTAATTTCAGAAGTCGTTAGTGCTGGCAGAAATCAATTAAGGGATGTATCTCACGCGATCAGCGACAGAGTTTTTGAAGAAGTGACCGGTGTCAGAGGAGCCTTTTCCACAAAAATTCTTTATGTAACATCTCAGCGTATTAATACTGACCTTACTTATTATCAGTTGAATATGTCAGATGCAGACGGTGGCCGCTCTCAGGTGCTGCTAAATTCGCAAGAGCCAATCATGTCGCCGAACTGGTCACCTGATGGCCAGAAAATTGCATATGTTTCATTTGAGTCTACCCGGCCACGAATTTACATGCAGGAACTGGCTACGGCGCAAAGAGAAATGTTGACGGACTTTCCCGGAATAAACAGCTCACCTGTGTTTTCTCCCGATGGCACCAAAATGGCTATGGTCTTATCAAAGGATGGGAATCCGGATGTTTATGTTCTGGATCTGCGCACCAGAGACTTGCGCCGTGTAACCAATCATTTTGCCATTGATACCGAGCCCAGCTGGACTCCTGACGGCGAGTCACTGATTTTTACTTCGGAGCGGGGCGGTAATAGCAGACCACAAATCTACCAGGTATCACTGGATAGTGGATGGGTAGAGCGGCTTACTTTCCAGGGAACCTATAATTCAAAAGGCTTAATGTTACCTGATGGTGTCAATTTACTGATGATTCACCGTGAAAACACAGGTGATGAATACCATCTCGCCATCCAGAATATTGAGCGTGGAACAATCCGTGAACTGACCTCAACAGCGCTGGATGAATCACCCAGTATCGCCCCTAATGCCAGTATGGTGATCTATGCCTCGAAAGCCGGTAATCTCGGGATATTAAACGCTGTTTCCATTGACGGACGCGTCAAGTTCCAGCTACCATCCGCGCAAGGTGATGTCAGGGAACCTTCATGGTCTCCATTTTTTGACTAAATTTGCAAAATGTTGAGCAATATCCACAATAAGGTATTGTTTTACAGGCTAAAATTTTAGAGAATTAAAGAGTTTTAGCCCCGTACGCGTAAATCGCCCAAAACTGCGTGAAAAAAGGCAAAAAATTTTAAAAAACAGTTAACTAACTGATTATTAGAACTGGCTGGCAATAGCTAAGTGCAGATTTTGATATATAAAGAGTTAGCAACATTTAACTAGTTAACGCATAGTGAACGAGAGGAGTAGGTATGCAAACTTTTAAAGCATTCAAATTAGGTATGGCACTGCTGATGACTATAGCACTGGCTTCATGCGCATCAAGCGATACCGAAGACATGTCAGAATCTTCTGATATGGGTATGGAAAGCTCCAGCTCTAGCTCTACAGGCGGCTCCAGCTCCGCTACTTCCAATGCAGCAGATATGGGTGACGGATTAACTGCTCGAGAAAGACAGCAGCGTGATGATGCCCTGTCCATGACCGTCTTTTATTTTGAGTTTGATCGTTCTGACCTGAGCGCTGAAGCACGTGCTGCGCTGGTTCATCATGCCAACTACCTGAAAAGTAATCCTTCAGCACGTTATCGTCTGGAAGGACATGCTGATGAACGTGGTACTCGTGAGTACAACCTTGCATTAGGTGAGCGTCGTGCCCAGGCCATTGAGCGTTATCTGCAGGTACAGGGTGTTTCCTCCAATCAGCTTGAAACCATCAGTTATGGTGAAGAAAACCCGGTTGATGCCCGTACTACAGAAGCAGCTTATGCCTTGAACCGTAGGGTAGAAGTTCACTAGGACTAAACCTGTTTGAAAACTAAGCCGGGTTCGCCCGGCTTATTTTTTTCGGAAAAATTATTTTTATGCAGACATTCGTCAAACTGATACTGACACCGGCATTTGCCCTGTGCAGTGTGTTTTTTTGTATTAACGCCGCAGCCCAGGTGAGGGTGGTGGATGCTGGTAGCACTCAGGAAAACCGGGCACAGGCAATACCTGCAGCACCGAGTAATAATTCCCAGAATGACATAATGGTAAACATGTATCTGCAGCTTGAAGCATTACAATCGGAGATTCAAAATCTACGAGGTCTGGTGGACGAGCAGTCTTATCAGATCAAGCGCATGCAGACCGAACAGCGTGACCGCTATCTGGATACCGATTCCCGTCTGAGTGAAATAAATAGCCAGGTCCAGTCTTACCACGGTGGGCAGCCAATAGCAGGCATACGTCCGGCTCCTTCGGTCAATCCAGTAACTGAGCGTAGCGCTAATGCCAATGGCGCTGTTAACCTGCCAGCAAATAATCAGCCCGTTACCAATCCAGTTGCTGTCGGCGCTGGTGTTGCTATTGCCTCACCTCAAACAGAACAGGAACTTTATCGTGAAGCCCTTAATCTCCTGCTGGAAGATGAGGCGTTTACTGAATCAATAAGCCTGTTCCAGCAGTATATAGAACGCTATCCAAGAGGGCGTTATCTGACAAACACGCTTTACTGGCAAGGGGCTGCTATGGAACTGGCAGGCCTGCATGCCCAGTCAATTCTTGTTTTACAACGGCTGATCAACGAGTTTCCGGCTGATGCGAAGGCGCCTACTGCCTTGCTTCGACTTGGCACGGTGTATCGTAAAATGGGTGAAAATGCCCAGGCCGCATCACAATGGCGACGCATTGCAGAAGACTATCCGGAGAGTGTTTCCGAGATTGAAATTGCCAATGAATACCTGAGTGAAATCAGTAACTGATCATTCTTCCTCTCTGAATACTTCAATATAATCATGAGCGCGACACTGCGTATTAGCGAAATTTTTTATTCACTCCAGGGCGAAGCCAGAACGGTGGGGCGGCCAACGATTTTTATTCGCCTTACCGGTTGCCCACTGCGCTGTCAGTATTGTGATACTGCCTATGCTTTCAGTGGCGGCATTATTTATTCGCTCGATCAGATTCTTCAGGAACTAAAACAGTACCGAACAAAATTTATTACCGTGACCGGTGGTGAGCCACTTGCCCAGGAAAACTGCATTGCGTTGTTGAGTCAGCTTTGTGATCTTGGCTATGAGGTTTCATTGGAAACCAGTGGGGCAATGGACGTGTCCAGAGTTGATGAGCGCGTGATCAAAGTGCTTGATCTGAAAACTCCCGGCTCCGGAGAAATGAAGAGAAACCTTGAAGCTAATATTGCGTATCTGAATAGACTGGATCAGGTTAAATTTGTCATCTGTGACCGTGAAGATTACGAATGGGCCTGCGCAAAAGTAGAGCAGTTCAAGCTGACAGACACAGTTGATGACGTTCTGTTTTCGCCAAGTAACGAGGAGCTTGAAGCCCGTGAGTTGGCTGAATGGGTACTCGCTGATCAGCTTGATGTCAGGCTTCAGGTGCAACTGCATAAATATCTCTGGGACAACAAACCTGGACATTAAGGATGATCGAGAAGACTAATAACAGAGCGGTAGTTTTACTTTCCGGTGGATTGGATTCAGCTACCTGTCTGGCCATCGCCCAGGAAGAGGGTTATGAATGTTATGGACTCAGCTTTGATTATGGGCAAAGGCATCGTGTAGAGCTGGAAGCGGCAGAAAAACTTGCCAAATTAGCCGAAATTAACGATTACAAAATTATACCTGTGGATATGAGGGGCATTGGTGGATCGGCGCTGACCGACTCCGCAATAGCTGTCCCGAAAGAAGAAAGTGAGGGCATTCCCGTTACTTATGTTCCGGCTCGCAATACTGTATTTCTTGCCTATGCGCTGGGATGGGCAGAGGTACTATCAGCCAGAGCTATTTTTATCGGGGTTAATGCGCTGGATTACTCAGGTTACCCGGATTGTCGTCCTGACTTTATCAACGCTTTCCAGAAAATGGCCAATCTGGCTACCAAGATGGGGGTAGAAGGCGAGTCTATTGTGATCAAGACGCCTTTAATTCATCTGACAAAAGCTGAGATAATCAGTAAAGGTATCAAGCTGGGAGTGGATTACAGTAAAACAACCTCGTGCTACCAGGCAGACACTGCTGGCAGGGCCTGTGGCAAGTGTGACAGTTGTCGTTTACGCAGAAAAGGCTTTGCCGAAGCGGGCATTGCTGATCCTACCCTTTATTGCGAATAAACCCAGCTTCGCCGTGTTGTATATAAGGCTCGATTAGGGCTTGTTTTTTTCTACTTTTTGAGTAGTATGTGCGCCTTTGTTTTAGGGCGATGGATCTGTTCAGCAAGTGCTGGCGTATACAAGCCAATAGCTTGAATCGCAGTACAGTCTTCGCTGTTTTAAAGCATGATTTCAGGGCATGTTTTAGACAAGAATTGAGAGTAAAGTTTTGGGGCGTTAGCTCAGTCGGTAGAGCAGTTGGCTTTTAACCAATTGGTCGTGCGTTCGAGTCGCACACGCCCCACCACCACAAAAGGGTCTGGAATAAATTCCAGGCCCTTTTTTTTGCATTTTTTTTTGCATTTTTTTTGAGGTAATCAGCAGCTTTCCCCAGTCATCTCACAGGCTTTATTTTGCGGCTGCGCGCCTTAGCCGGTCATTAAGCGCACTACCGAGATCCTCTTCGGGAAATGTTTGGGCGATTATTTGTTTATACCCCAGTTGATCAATTTCATGCAGGGCGGCATACAGTCTTGCGCCAGCCTCCTCCAGGGAGCCTTTGGCACTTAACCAGAACACGTTACTGGAAATATCGCCTGGGGGCTTTTTCCATAACAGGCAGGCCGAGCTGTTCGCTTCATGATCCCGAAGAGGATCTGCATTCATAACCAGCGGCGTCATTGGGCTGTAATGTTTGAGGGCGCTGCCTGGCGCCACAGCAGGCCCCTGGGTGATGGATGAAGCAAGGTCGGTCAGCTTGATCCCGGCGCGATTTTCAATTTCTGTTTTACCTAATGCCCCATGTCTTAGTAAAACGGGAGCAGATTCATTCCTCGCATCAACAATAGTTGACTCCAGTCCAAGTGAGCAGGGTCCACCATCAAGAATATAGTCAATTCTATCGCCAAGGTTGTCTGCGACATGGGCAGCAGTGGTAGGGCTTATGTAAGCAAAAGGATTGGCGCTTGGTGCTGCTAATGGAAACTCGAGGGTTTCTATCAACTGACGAAATACCGGATGTAGCGGGCAGCGCACACCGACACTGTCCAGTCCGGCAGTAACAATATCAGGAATAACCTTGGCTTTCGGCAGGATAAGGGTTAACGGGCCTGGCCAGAACAAATCAGCAAGATGCCTTGATAGGTCATTAAAGCTGGCAATGCTTTGTGCAATGGAAACTGAGGCGACATGACAGATTAAAGGGTCAGTCGCGGGGCGCCCCTTGGCCTTGTAGATGTTTTCACAGGCTGAGCTGTTAAATGCATTCGCGGCCAGGCCATAAACAGTTTCTGTCGGGATTGCCACCAGGCCGCCATTACGTAAAACACCGCGCAGCAATTCAAGGTTTTCATCTGTTGGTTGTAAAACTGAAGCCATTTACGCTTAATTCTGGTCGCAGAAAATTGGTGAGCGAAGAATAAACAGCTAACTGTGTCGCGTCCAGTTTAAATGGGTACAAAGCCAGGTGCAGAAAGTTATCAAGGACAGGCATTCGGCGCTCTTTTTGCATAAGTCGGGAAATCTAATATGGTATATTAGGCGTCTTTATGACGACTCCAGAAAGTTTATGACATTACTCAACAAGAACACCGAATCTGAGTTCGCTGCAGAGCGAGCCTTTGTAAAATCTTACCTGGACAAGGTGCCCGGCCAATGTACCCTGCCTGTCGATAAGTCTGATGAATTAAAAGAGAAAATCAGTGCCTTGCTGCATGAGCGTAATGCAGTTCTGGTTGCCCATTACTATACCGATGCCTTGCTGCAATCACTGGCTGAAGAAACTGGCGGCTTTGTTGCCGATTCACTTGAAATGGCTCGCTTTGGCAATCAGTCAGAAGCGCAAACGATTGTGGTAGCCGGTGTTAAGTTCATGGGCGAGACAGCGAAGATTCTCAATCCGGAAAAAACAATCCTTATGCCAACACTTGAGGCGACCTGTTCTCTTGATATTGGATGTCCTGCAGATACTTTTGCCAGTTTCTGTGATGCGCATCCTGATCATGAAGTGGTGGTCTATGCGAATACCTCAGCTGAAGTAAAAGCCCGGGCAGACTGGGTAGTGACCTCTGCCATTGCTCTTGATGTGGTGGAACATCTGATCGCTGAAGGCAAGTCGGTGATCTGGGCGCCTGACAAACATCTGGGAAATTATATTCAGAAAAAGACCGGCGCTGAAAACATGCTTATCTGGGATGGCGCCTGCATCGTGCATGAGGAATTCAAAACCCGTGCGCTGGATACCATGCGTCATTTATATCCTGATGCAGCAATACTGGCGCATCCAGAGTCGCCAATGGCAATACTGGAGCAGGCTGATGTGGTTGGTTCAACAACTCAGATTATCAAGGCGGCTTGCGAAAGACCGGAAAAGACTTTCATCGTGGCAACCGATGCCGGAATATTTTACAAAATGCAGCAACTGGCGCCGGACAAGGAGTTTATTTTGGCACCAACAGCCGGGGAAGGGGCGACATGTCGCAGTTGCGCCCAGTGTCCCTGGATGGGCATGAATACTCTGGAGTCACTTTATGATTCGCTGTTAAACGGTAGTAATGAGATTCACGTCGACCCTTCATTATGTGAAAAGGCAATGGTTCCCCTGCAACGTATGCTGGACTTTCGTCAATCACAGCAAGATGCCTGAATAGAAAAAGTCTAAAAACTCAAGGGAACTATCGGTAGTATCTGTTCTGAAGATTACGAATGTAATCCAGGCGTTGCTGTATTCTGGCTTTCAGCAATCTGTCTTTTTCCATGTTCAGGGCAAGGTTAAACTGGTTGCGGGCTCGGGTAAAATCACCAATAGTAATGAAATACTCGCCTCTGGCCTGGTGAACTTTACTAATATTCCCCGCTTTTCCCTGAATTTCTGCCAGTTGATACCACAATTCCGGATCATTCGGTTGCACCAGGGACTGTTTTTCCAAAGCGGCAGCAGCGTCGCTATAGCGGCCATTGGCATTAAGTGTATTGGCGTAGGACATGGACAAGGGGTGATTGTCGGGGTTAATTCGCAGGTTTTTCTCAAGGATGCTCAGTGCCTTTGAAAAATTGCCAGCTTCGCGCGCAATATCTGCTTCCAGCATGACATAGGTAATTCGGGTAGGGTCTTTCTTTAGCAGACTATCGAGAGTTTGCGAGGCCTGAACATGCTGTCCGTTATAAAGTTGTCCCAATGCAATGCCATAGATCGCGGCATCTTCCTCGACACCATTGAGTTGCGGTAAATCTCTCTGTAAAGCCTGAACTATTGCATCCTTGTCATTTGCGTAATGTAGCGTCGCCCTTTGCTTCATAAGCAGGAACTCTATGCTCTGGGCATGCTGGACCGCGGGCAGTACATTGGAGCGGTTTTTGCTGTCTGCGATGCGATTCTCATCAAGGGGGTGGGTCGACAGGAATTCCGGCAATCTGCGGGAATAACTTTGCATACGCATCATCTGCTCAAACATCCCGGCCATGTCATTGGGATCAAAGCCGGCATTGTAGAGCGTTCGAATGCCGATACGGTCAGCTTCCTGTTCATTACTCCTGCTATAACGTAACCTGTTTTCCTGACCAACAGCCTGAGTGGTCATAAGAGCTGCCTGTCCGGCATCACCGCCCACTGTTGACGCAATAATAAGGCTGGCAAGCAGACCGGCAACACTGGGCAGGGCACTTTTCTGAGCTTCCTGCACTGAGCGCGCGTAGTGGCGTTGGCTAATATGTGCAAGCTCATGGGCCAGAACAGAGGCAAATTGACCTTCGTTTTCTGCAAACAGGAAGAGGCCGGCATTAACACCAACGATGCCTCCCGGGGCCGCAAAGGCGTTCAGAATTTCATTATCGATGAGAACGAATTCCAGACGGTGGTCGCGAAGTTCACTCTTCACTGCCAGCTTGTAGGTGAGACTGATGATGTACTCCATCATCAGTGGATCATCCAGCATCGGAGTTTCCCTGCGGATCTGCCGTAACAGCTCCCTGCCAAACTCGTATTCCTGCTGTGTAGAAATGGTGCCAGAGACGGAGTCACCCAATACTGGTAAATTTACCTGGGCATATGCTTGCCTGCCCATACTCAAGAGGATGAGTACGAGTAGTGTGGCTAGCGTGAAATGGCGTCGTATTGGCATTGGTCTGTTATTTGGGGAAGTTTTCATGATAGAAACAGGCTTTACACCTCTTTAGACCCTTAATAATACACATTATTACAAAGCTTAACTCGGTTTTTTACTGCGCACTTGCTAAAATTGCGGCATGCAAACCTCAATTGATATAGAGCTGGATTTATGTGGCCTGACTTGCCCATTACCTCTGCTGAAAACTAAGCAATCCCTGAACAAGATGCTTTCGGGACAAGTGGTCAAGGTAATTGCTACAGATCCTGGCTCAGAGCGGGATTTTCAGGTTTTTATGCAGCAAAGTGGCAATCAGCTACTGGAAGTTGAAAAGGCAGACGGCAAATTTTATTACTGGATTCAAAAAAGTTGATATTCAAACGCACCAGCAGCCACCAGAAAATTAAAGGTAGCTGTCTGGAATTACCGTTAAGTGTTGGTGGCGGATGCTAACAAGCGATGAAAGCTAATAACAGGCAAAGCATGATTAGAGTATTTAGTGGATTGTATGAGCGCTACTTTTCCGAAGAAGAAGCGTTAATCTTCACCCTGTTACTTGTTGCAGGCACAGTCATCATGCTCACCATGGGTGGAGTGATAGCGCCGCTTTTGTGGGCCATGGTATTAACCTTCATGTTGCAGGGGCTGGTGAATTCTCTGGTGAAAATTAACGTGCCCAGACGTATTTCCGTCTATCTTGTTTACGTA
>Ga0255773_10000770_pt1 | contig 33678 bp, 52 predicted proteins | sample 011ome_17_FD_179971 | JGI IMG/M metagenome (GOLD analysis project Ga0255773, IMG submission 179971) | Coastal salt marsh microbial communities from the Groves Creek Marsh, Skidaway Island, Georgia - 011502XT metaG (version 2) | ecosystem: Environmental > Aquatic > Marine > Intertidal zone >... | reverse complement strand
TTTTTCCGTGATATAATAGGGGTGGGAGGTCGGGAGTAGTAGACCCCTATAAATTTTACATTAGAATTATTCTAAACTAGATGCGACAATATTGACAATGGCGGGTGACCCGCCATTGTGATAAGATACAAAAATTAACAAAGGAGTAAAAATGACAACAATGAAACCAATTAGATCCAATGAGTTAGAATTTTGGACTAATACTATCAATGAGGAGTTTTCAACTAAAAAACAAATCATTGAAACTGAAATAAATAAAGACGCTCAAACCATGTCTGAAGAAAAAGAAGACCTGATGCCGAAACAATCGGGAGTTGAAAAAGACTTAAAGGATCTCCAAAAGGCAGATGATGAGTACCGTTCTTTTATAAGAACTAAGGATGAGCAGGAACGGAAACTTCATCAAAAGGTTAAGGATATCGGCGACAGGATCCAAACCAAACTTGAACGAGTTGCCAAGGTTAGAAATTGGGATATCGGTTTTAGTTGGGATAGTCGGGAAGACGGCGCGGAATATTTTTATAATAAATTAAAAACCGCGTGTTATGATGAGTGTTATAAAATTGTTAGAGATGATAACAAAGTTTATAACGAACTAAAACAAATAAAAACTGCCTGCAAAATTATTTTGAATACCGGCGGTGATATTAATACAACGGTTACGGCTTTAAAAGAAAAAATGGCTGAAGCAAAAATCAATTTGCCTATACCAAAACAAATGCTTCAACTATCAAAATAACTGCGACAATATTGACAATGGCCCCTTCGGGGCCATTGTGATAAGATACAGAATTAATTAACAACAGGAGTAAAAATGACAATTGGACAAAAAATTAAAAAAGCAAAAAAAGTTTTTGCATGGGTTATGATCTATGCTCCAGATGATGGAGAATATATTGAAGTTAATAAAAGTAATTTAAGAGAAGTTATTCAAAAAGCTCATGCGGGTTTGGATGATAACAATTTTAAATTTGATGAAGATAATCAATGTTTATATATAAATTAACCTGCGACAATATTGACAATGGCGGGTCACCCGCCATTGTGCTATAATGGTTTTATATTAACAAAAGGAGAAATTATGGATTATGACGATATACTTCAAGATGCTTTCGAGAACCATGAAGAAGAGCATATGTTTGATGAAGAAGGTAAACTAGAAGAATTAGAGGATATGAATAATGGATAAATGTAGTTCATGCGGAGAAGATACTAGGTACGATGAATGGCACGACCACGAGAAAAAAAGATGTATTAATTGTGGAAGTGACGAGGATCCGGATACAATAGCAGATTAACTTACCTCCTAGTGGTTAATAATGCCCTGCGACAAAATGTCGCAGGGTACAAGAATCAAGGTGCGACAAAATGTCGCGGCCTGCGGCCGCGCATCTCGCGCGCTTCGCGCGCTCGATAGAGGTACCAGAGCCATTCTAAAATTTGAATTTTTTTATATAATCTGTTACACGTAAACAAAAAAGGGATCCTATATACATACGTATATACAAAGATTTGAATACTTATAAGCTCAAATTACTTTTTGGATTTCTAAAACATAACTGAAAAAATTTTGCGCAAAATTTTTTCGAATGCACTTATGGATTTAAGTAAATTAAAAAATATAGACAAATTACCACCTGATGTAAGAAGGCAGTTTGCCTTACTTGCTAATCAATACGGACAAAAGAAAAAAGAATCTAAAATAAAAGATGACTTCATGTCATTTGTAAAACACGTATGGCCAGATTTTATTGAAGGTAGACATCATAAAGATGTTGCAAAAAAATTTAATGAAATTGCTGAAGGCAAAATAAAACGTGTTATTATTAATATGGCACCTAGACATACTAAATCTGAATTTGCATCTTATTTATTACCCGCCTGGATGGTTGGTAGAAATCCAAAATTAAAAATTATTCAATCTACAAACACAACTGAATTATCTGTAAGGTTTGGTCGTAAAGCAAAACAACTTATGGATTCACCGGAATACAAAGAAGTATTTCAAACAAGATTAAAAGAAGACTCACAAGCTGCAGGTAAATGGGAAACACAACAAGGCGGTGAATATTATGCTGCTGGTGTTGGATCTGCAATTACAGGTCGTGGTGCTGATTTATTAATTATTGATGACCCACATACTGAACAAGATGCAATGAACTCACAAGCTCTTGAGAGAACTTATGAGTGGTACACATCAGGACCTAGACAACGTTTGCAACCTGGTGGAACAATTGTAATTGTAATGACAAGATGGAATGAAAAAGATCTTGCAGGTAGATTAATCAAAGCACAAAAAGAACCTAAAGCTGATCAATGGGAAGTGATTGAGTTTCCAGCTATCATGCCTTCAGGTAAGCCCCTGTGGCCGGAATATTGGAAGCTAGAAGATTTAGAATCAGTTAAAGCTTCGATCCCGTTATCAAAATGGAATGCACAGTATATGCAAAATCCAACTGGAGAAGAAGGGGCTTTGATTAAAAGAGAATGGTGGCAAGATTGGGAGGGAGATATACCACCACTAGAACATGTTATTCAAAGTTATGATACAGCATTTATGAAAAAAGAAACAGCCGATTATTCTGCAATCACTACCTGGGGTGTATTTCATCCAAACGAAGATAGTGGTCCATGTTTAATATTAGTTGATTGTGTAAAAGGTAGATATGAGTTTCCAGAATTAAAACGTATTGCGCTCGATCAATACGGCTACTGGAATCCGGAAACAGTGATTATTGAGGGCAAAGCATCAGGGCTCCCACTCACTTATGAATTAAGAAAAGCAGGTATCCCAGTAATTAATTTTACTCCATCAAAAGGTAATGATAAACACACACGTGTTAATTCTGTATCACCATTGTTTGAGTCTGGTAAAATTTATGCACCAACGGAAATGGAATTTGCACAAGAAGTTATAGAAGAATGTGCAGCATTTCCTTATGGTGATCACGATGATTTGGTCGACTCAATGACTCAAGCGGTCATGAGATTTAGACAAGGTGGACTTTTACATCATCCTGAAGATTATGAAGATGAGCCTTTACAACGTACTCCAAAAGTGTATTATTAATAATTATGGCAAAAATGGATCCAGAACTAGAACAAAGATTAGCAGATCAACTTAGAATGATCGAGATGGGTGAAACAATTGAAGACCTTAACGATCCTGAAGAGTATGAAGATGAAGGTGGTATTAGATCCTTAAATAGAGCTCCTTCAATTAAAATGGCATCTGAAACAGGTCCAGAAGAATTTGAATTAGAATTAGGAACAGTTGTAAAAGAATATCTAGATAAAAAAGATAAAGGTGAAACAAATTTAACTATCGAAGAATATATCAAAGATTATCTTTCTAAAAAAAGATTAATGAAAAAAATGATGGAAGAAAGAGCCATGGCTATGGGCGGTGGTATGATGAGAATGAAATATGCTGGTGGAAGTGATGATTATAATCCAGGTAAAATGACTAACCCAGCAGTCATGACAAAAATTGAAAACATGAGAGAAGAACAAATTATGAATCCTGATGTAGAAGATGTTGCAGATTACAAAACATATTACATGAAGAAAAAGAAACAGGATGATGAAATTAAAAGAATGTTAGACAAAGCAAAAAAAGAAAAAACAAAAAAAGCTAAAGGCGGTATTGCAGGAGTCCTGTAATGTCTGATATTCTTCCTAAGAAAAAACCCTACACCGAAGATATATTTAAAAAGGAAGCTGACCTTTTCATAAAAGGTTTTCTTGGTGGCTTTCCTAAAAACGATATGAATAATCTTTTAAAAGATAGAATATCAAAGATAGAAGATGCTGGAGTCATGAGTACTGAAGAAGCAATGGATTTCATAAAAGAAAGAGCAAATTATTTAAAGGAATTTATAAAAGAAAACCCAGGTGAAAAATTTCCAGAATTAAAAGCTGATGGTGGTCGAATTGGTTTTCTAAAAGGTGGTGATACAAAATATAATGCAATGGTCACTGAGATGTATATTAAACTGGGTGGTAAAGATGGCACTGGCATGGATATTGATACATTTGCAGAAGAGTATTTTAAAAAATTTTCAAAAGGTGGTCGTGTTAATTATCAAGTTGGTGGTGATGCCAATGATAGAAGAGAACAATACGCAGCGAGTCAATACTCAAAATCTGTTTCATCACCTACTACAGATAAATTTACTCAACCTCCTTCATCATTAGATGATAATGATAACATACTTACTAAAATAGCACCTAAAGGTTCTTTAGACGAAAATTTAGCTTTAGGTTTTCAAAAAAATATTGGACCATTTGGATTAGATGCAGTTATTAATACTCTTGGAATATTAGGACTTGATGATCCTAGAACATTGGAAGACGAAAGTAGAATGTCAGATTATAGAATTGGTGGAGGTTTTAACACAAACTTATTTGGTGGAAATTTAAATTTAGGTGCACAATATGATCCTAAAACAGGTGCCAATTTAGGTTTTAATTTTTACAAACAATTTAATAAAGGTGGCAGAGTAAATTATAACGAAGGATCCATGGATCCTGATACTTTGAAACTTCAGGCAAAAGTTAAAGAAATAATGGATATAGAAGGTCTTGATTTTGGGGAGGCATTTAAAAAAGCATTAAGAGAAATAAAAGCAGAAGCTAGAGACATCAGTGATTAAGAGACTTACTCGTACAATTCCTCCGGAATCAGGGCCCACGCCTCAAGGCTTGAATTTGTCTTATAATACTGTTAAAGATGTAAAACTTACGGAGAAAAATTATAATGGCAGATATAGACAAAGCACTTCCAAACGAACCAAGAAAAGAGTTTAATGTTCCTGGAGAGGAAGAGATACGAGAAGAGATTGTAGAACAAGTTGAAGAAATTCAAGAATCACCAGACGATGTTGAAGTTCAAGAGAACGAAGACGGATCAGTAGATATTAATTTAGATCCTGCAGCAGCAAGTCCTGAAGGTGGTGACGAGCATTATGCAAACTTAGCAGAATTTTTACCTGACGATGTTTTAGGAAGACTAGCATCAGACCTTTCATCTAAATATCAAGATTATGTTTCAAGCAGAAAAGATTGGGAAAGAACTTATACTCAAGGTTTAGATTTATTAGGTTTCAAATATGATAATAGAACAGAACCATTTAGTGGTGCATCAGGTGCAACACATCCAGTTTTAGCAGAGGCTGTTACACAGTTTCAAGCTCTTGCTTATAAAGAGTTATTACCTGCAGACGGACCTGTAAGAACACAAACTATAGGTGTATCGACTCCAGAAAAAACTCAACAAGCAACTAGAGTAAAAGATTTCATGAACTATGAACTCATGGAAAAAATGAAAGAGTATGAACCTGACTTTGATCAAATGTTATTTAATTTACCATTAGCAGGTTCTGCTTTTAAAAAAGTCTACTACGACGATATGGAACAAAGAGCCGTAAGTAAATTTGTTCCTGCAGATGATTTAATCGTTCCGTACACAGCTACCTCATTAGACGATGCGGAAGCGATTATTCATCGAATAAAAATTTCTGAAAACGATTTAAGAAAACAACAGGTCGGTGGTTTTTATAGAGACGTTGATATTGGAAAACCACAAGATAAAGAAACTGATGTTGAGAAAAAAGAGAGAGAACTTGAAGGAGTAACTAAGAGTGCAAACGAAGATGTATTTACATTATTAGAGTGTCATGTTGATTTAGATCTTGAAGGTTTTGAAGATACTAATCCACAGACTGGTGAGCCGTCAGGAATTAAAATTCCATACATTGTAACTTTTGAAGAAGGATCAAGAGAAATACTTTCTATAAGAAGAAATTATGAAATTGGTGATCCAATTAAAAACAAAGTAAATTATTTTGTACACTTTAAATTTTTACCAGGTTTAGGTTTTTATGGTTTTGGTTTAATTCACATGATTGGTGGATTATCTAGAACAGCTACAACTGCATTAAGACAATTATTAGATGCAGGAACTTTATCTAACTTACCTGCAGGATTTAAAATGCGTGGTATTAGAATTAGAGATGATGCACAGTCTATTCAACCAGGTGAGTTTAGAGATGTTGATGCACCTGGAGGAAATTTAAGAGATTCATTTATGATGCTTCCGTTTAAAGAACCAAGTCAAACATTATTAAGTTTGATGGGTATCGTTGTTCAAGCAGGTCAAAGATTTGCATCAATTGCAGATCTACAAGTTGGTGATGGTAATCAACAAGCTGCAGTTGGAACTACAGTTGCTCTTCTTGAGAGAGGAAGTAGAACCATGTCAGCAATTCACAAAAGAATTTACTCTGCTCTTAAACAAGAATTTAAATTGTTAGCAAGAGTATTCAAATTATATCTACCACCGGAATATCCGTATGACGTAGTTGGGGGTCAAAGAATGATTAAACAAGCAGACTTTGATGATAGAGTAGATATATTGCCAGTTGCGGATCCCAACATCTTCTCACAAACTCAGCGTATTTCCCTCGCACAAACAGAGTTGCAACTGGCATCTTCTAATCCACAAATGCATAATCTATATCAAGCTTATAGAAATATGTATGAAGCGTTAGGTGTAAAAAATATTGATCAAGTTTTAATTAAACCAATGCAACCAGCTCCAAAAGATCCTGCATTAGAACACATTGATGCTTTAGGTAGTAAACCTTTTCAAGCTTTCCCTGGTCAAGATCACAGAGCACACATTACAGCGCATTTAAATTTTATGGCAACTAACATGGCAAAAAATAATCCGATGGTAATGGCATCATTAGAGAAAAATATTTTTGAACATATTAGTTTGATGGCTCAAGAACAAATTGAATTAGAGTTTAGACAAGAATTAATGCAACTACAATCAATGCAATTAGCTGCACAACAAAATCCACAGATGGCACAACAGGCTCAAATGCTTACACAAAAAATTGAAGCAAGAAAAGCTGTGTTGATTGCTGAGATGATGGAAGAATTTATGAAGGAAGAGAAGAAAATTACTTCACAATTTGATAATGATCCTATTGCAATGTTAAGATCTAGAGAATTAGACCTTAGAGCAATGGAAAATCAACGTAAAAAACAAAATGATGAAGAGAGAATTAACCTTGATAAGATGAAAACTATGATGAACCAATCAAATCAAGACGAAAAACTTGAACAAAACGAAGAATTAGCAAATTTAAGAGCTGATACATCTATTCAAAAAACTATTTTAAGTAAAACTTTACCAAATGCTAAAGACATGGTGCCAAATATTGAAATAATGCGAAGAGGGGACGAATAATATGAATAAAAAACAGAAAAAAGTTGCAAAAGTGATGCGAGAGTTTAAAAAAAAGAAGCTTTCTATTGGAAAATCTGATAAGAAAGTAAAAAATCGTAAACAAGCGATAGCAATTGCTTTGAATGAAGCAGGAATAAGGAGAAAAAATGGAAAAACTAAATAACATACAAGATGTAAAAGTTGGTGAGCAGGAAACTGAGATTGATCCTAGATCAAAAACAACTGCTGACAAAGCTTTTAACTTAATTGGCACTGGTGGACCTGAAATAGAAGTTAAAGGTCAAGGCGCAGTGTTAAAAGAAAAGAAAAGAAGTTCTAAAGCGTACTAATATTATGGCATTCCCAATTTTAAGTGCTTTAAAATTAGCAGTTAACGCTGGCACGCACATTTATAAGAAAAAACAAGAGACAAAGATGGCGATGGCTGACGCTCAACACATGCATGCCGCTAAGATGGCTCGAGGAGAGAGCGAATACCAGGGCAAATTATTAGAAGCAAGACAATCGGACTGGAAAGACGAGTTCGTTTTGCTTGTTCTCACGGCGCCAATTTTGGTGATCGCTTGGGGAGTCTTCAGTGAGGATCCTGGTGCAGCAGAAAAGATAAAACTGTTCTTTGAGCAGTTTCAACAACTGCCCAGCTGGTTCACGAATTTATGGATTCTTGTCGTGGCGAGCATATATGGTATAAAGGGAACTCAAATATTTAAAAACGGAGGAAAAAAATAATGTCTAATAGAAGATATAACTCACAAACCAGAACTAAAGCAATGGGTGGTGGCATGATGAGAAAAGGTTACTTAGCAGGTGGTCAATCAAAGATTGATGCAAATAAAGATGGTAAAATTACAAAAGAAGATTTTGCTATGCTAAGAGACAAAAGAAAAGTCATGAAAAATAAAAAAAAGAAAAAACCATCTATGATGATGATGGCTATGAAGAGTAAAAAATAATGGCAAAACTTTGTGCTAAAGGAAAAGCAGCAGCGAAGCGTAAATTTAAAGTTTACCCTTCGGCATACGCGAACATGTATGCTTCTGGAGTTTGTTCAGGTAAAATTACACCAGGTGGTAAAAAAGGTAGTAGAAAAAAAGCTGCTGGTGGTGGCCATATGGTTGCTGGTTTAGCAAGAAGAAAAAGAGCGGCGTGTGCGTAAAAAATTTGCAGAAGGTGGTTTAAGAAAATGGGTATCCGAGAAATGGGTAGACATTGGAGCACCGAAGAAAGACGGCAAGTATCAACCATGCGGGAGATCGAAGGGCAGCAAAAGGAAGTATCCAAAATGCGTCCCACTTGCAAAAGCCACACGGATGACAAAAGGGCAAAAGGCCTCTGCTGTCAAACGAAAGAGAGCTGCAGGTAATACAGGACCTAAACCAACTAACGTTGCAACATTTACAAAAAGAAAAAAAGCAATGGGTGGAGGTTATATAGGACCGGCAATTAATTCAGATTATGATGGAGTAAAATTAAATAATCCATCTTATGCTAAATATTATAAAGGAATGATTTAATGGTAAAAGGATTAAAAAAAGTAGCTAAAGGTTTAGAAAAAGCATCAAAGACACATGCTAAACAAGCTAAGATAGTTAAAAAACATATTAAGAAAATGGGTAAACATGCGAAGAAGAGATAAGCAACCACCTAAAACTAAAAAATATTTTAGATCAACGAAGTCTGGTGCAGGCATGACTAAGGCTGGAGTTGCAAGATACAGAAGAGAAAACCCTGGATCTAAATTAAAAACAGCGGTCACTGGAAAGGTCAAACCAGGATCAAAAGCTGCAGCTAGACGTAAATCATATTGCGCAAGAAGTGCAGGACAAATGAAAAAATTTCCGAAAGCAGCAGCAGATCCTAATTCTAGACTAAGACAAGCTCGTAGAAGATGGAAATGTTAAATGGCAGATCCTAAAAAAGGCACAGGTAAAAAACCAAAAGGTTCTGGTAGAAGACTCTACACAGATGAAAATCCAAAAGATACGGTTGGTATAAAATTTGCTACACCTACAGATGCAAGAAAAACTGTTGCAAAGGTAAAAAAAATTAATAAACCGTTTGCTAGAAAAATACAAATTTTAACTGTTGGAGAACAACGTGCTAAAGTTATGGGTAAATCAAAAGTCGCTTCAATATTTAAAAAAGGAAAAGAGGCCATAAGAAATGCTAGATAAGATAGTTTACAAATTCTTTGCTGGTCTTGACAATATAATGTTAAAGATAGATAATATATTTTATGCGGGATACGAAAAAATTAGAAGCTTTTTCAAAAGAAAAAGAAAAAGAAAACAAAGAAAAAATTCTTTTTAAGAATCTTAGAAAGGAAGTAGAAATAGGTGCGAATGGCACTCAAGACTACATTATAAAAGAAGGAATAAACAAAGGAAAAAAACCGTATGTTACCTGAAGAAACAATAATAATATCTAAAGTACAAAAATTTTTAAAAGAGTCTTATCAAAATATTGGAGATTCCATGATTGCAGGCGGTATTGACAATATGGAAAAATATAAGTATATGATGGGACAGGCACATGCCTATTTAAGAATATCACAGGAAATATCATCCCTGCTAAACCCTAAGGAGGAAAAAAATGATACTAAAAGACCAGACAACGTCGTCGAATTCGGAAACCCCGAAAGTTAAATCAGCATTATTAGATAAATATAAAAATGATCATCAAAAAGAAGTTGATGGTTATGAACGTTTAAAAACAAAAGAAACAAATAAATTACCTGCACCAACTGGATGGAGAATGTTAGTTCTTCCATTTAAAATGCCCGACAAAACAAAAGGTGGATTATATCTTGGACAAGACACAATTGAAAGACAACAAGTAGGTTCTACTTGTGGTCTTGTTTTAGCACAAGGTCCACATTGTTATGATAAAGAAAAATTTCCAGAGGGGCCTTGGTGTAAAAAAGGTGATTGGGTAATTTTTGCAAGATATGCTGGATCAAGAATCCAGATCGATGGCGGGGAGGTAAGATTGCTAAATGATGATGAAGTTTTAGCAACCATCGATAACCCGGAGGATATACTTCATCAATATTAAACATAGTAACACTAGGAGGAAACTATGCCCGACAATAATACTGTCGACATCGACACGTCAGGTCCAGCTATGGATGTTGACTTGGCAGAAGAAAAAGACTCAACAGAGATTGAACAACCGGAAGTAAAAGAAGAACTAACGGTAAGACCTGTTGTAGAAGAAACAGAAACACAATCAGAAGCAGAAGTTAAAGTTGAAGAAAAACCTGCTGAAGAAAAATCAGAAAAAAAAGAAGATGAGTTAGCTCAGTATTCTGAAAGCGTTCAAAAAAGAATAGCTAAACTTACTAAAAAGTGGAGAGAAGCTGAGAGACAAAAAGATGAAGCTCTAAATTATGCTCAATCAGTTTTAAGTGATAAAGAAAAAGCAGAACAAAAACTTTCTAAGTTAGAGCCAAACTTTTTAAAAACTACAGAAGATAGTATTAAATCTGGATTGGAAGCAGCTAAAGCACAACTTGCTAAGGCTAGAGAAGCTGGAGATATTAATGCTGAAGTAGAAGCTCAATCTTTAATTTCTGAATATGCATATAAACAAGTTAAGTTTGCAGAAGCAAAAACTGAGCAAGAGTTATATGAAAAACAAAAAGCAACTCAGGTTGAAAAACCACAAGTTAATTTACAAAGAGAAAATGTAGCTCAAGGAACACCCGATCCTAAAGCTGAACAATGGGCATCTAAAAACTCATGGTTTGGACAAGATTCGGCAATGACTTATACAGCCTTTGATTTACATAAGAAATTAACTGAACAAGAGGGTTTTGATCCTCAATCTGATGAGTATTATTCTGAAATAGATAAAAGAATAAGACTTGAATTTCCTCACAAGTTTGTTAATAATGAACAAACTACGGAAACGACCAAGCCAGTGCAGACAGTTGCGTCAGCAAAAAGAAGCACAAAAACAGGTCGCAAAACTGTGAGACTCACACCATCACAAGTAGCAATCGCTAAAAAATTAGGTGTGCCACTAGAAGAATATGCGAAACAATTAAATATCACGAAGGAGGTATAAGCATATGAGTAATGAAAATGAAATAAGAACTTCTCGTGCGAGTCAAACTAGAGAAAAAGAATCTCGAAAAAAAGTTTGGACTCCACCGTCATCTTTAGATGCACCACCTGCGCCAACAGGTTTTCAACACAGATGGTTAAGAGCTGAATCTTTAGGATTCCAAGATACTAAGAATATCGCTGGAAGAATAAGATCGGGTTATGAATTAGTAAGAGCTGATGAATACCCAGATTCAGATTATCCAATTGTTGAGGACGGCAAATATAAGGGGGTGATCGGAGTTGGTGGCCTTTTGCTTGCAAGGGTACCGGAAGAGATCGCAAAACAACGTTCTGAATATTATATTAAACAAGGTCAGGACAATGTTGAAGCAGTAGATAACGATCTTATGAAGGAGCAGCACCCAAGTATGCCTATCAATATTGATAGACAGACTCGTGTAACCTTCGGTGGCTCAAAGAAATCTTAAAAAATTCTTTTCCATCAAAGGATAAACTAACTAATCGTTCTTAAGGAGGACACAACTATGGCAAATCTAGACGCTGCGTTCGGTTTAAAACCGATCGGAAAAGTTGGTCAGAACAGAGACAACGGTGGTTTATCCGAATACGACATCGCAGCATCTGCATCAGCGATTTATTTCAATGACCCTGTCGAAATGGCAGACACTGGAACAATCACTGTAGCAGCAGCAACTGATGTTTTATTAGGATCACTAAACGGTGTATTCTTTACTGATGCAACATCAAGTAAACCTACTTATGCGAATCACTTAGACGCTTCTAACACTGCAACTGACATTGTTGGATTCGTATCTGATGACCCGTATGAGAGGTTTGAAATACAAAGTGCTGGTACACCTGCGCAAACCAATATTGGTAACTGTGCAGATATCGTGTATGCAGCCGGTAGTTCACCAAACTATGTTTCAGGTGTAGAAATTTCTGGAACAATGGCTGCGGGAACTGCGCAACTTAAAATCATCGGTGTTTCAAAAGACCCTGATAATAACGAATTAGGTTCAGCTAACGCTAACTTAATAGTTACTATCAACGAGCACTTCTTGAAACAAACAGCCGGAATCTAATAGAGGAGAATAACTATGGCGATAAGTAGAGGACAACTAGTTAAAGAACTAGAACCAGGTTTGAATGCTCTGTTCGGCTTGGAATATAAACGTTATGAGAATCAGCATGCTGAGATCTACACAACTGAATCTTCAGACAGAGCGTTTGAAGAAGAAGTTATGTTATCAGGTTTTGCTCAAGCTCAAGTTAAAGCAGAAGGTAGTGGAGTTGTTTTTGACAATGCTCAAGAAACTTACACTGCGAGATACAGCCACGAAACTGTAGCTCTTGCCTTTTCTATAACTGAAGAAGCAATTGAGGATAACTTGTATGACAGACTTGCTAGTAGATACACAAAAGCATTAGCTAGATCTATGGCAAATACTAAACAAGTTAAAGCTGTTAATCCGTTAATCAACGGTTTACCATCTGGAAGCTTCAACTCAGGTGACGGTGTTACTTTATTTAACACAGCTCACCCGACAGTTTCTGGAACTGTATCTAATACATTAGCTACACCGGCTGACTTGAACGAAACTTCATTAGAGCAGTCATTAATTGACATCGCTGCAATCACAGACGAAAGAGGTCTGAAAATTGCTGCAAGAGGTGTTAAAATGATTATCCCTTCTGAGCTTCAGTTCACAGCGGAGAGATTGATGAAATCTCAAGGTAGAGTTGGAACAGCAGATAACGATGTTAACGCAATCGTATCTATGGGTATGATTCCACAAGGTTACAGAGTTAATAACTTTTTAACTGACCCGGATGCGTTCTACATCATTACTGACGTGCCTAACGGTATGAAGATGTTTGACAGAGCCCCAATTAAAACGGCTATGGAAGGCGACTTCGATACTGGTAACGTAAGATACAAAGCTAGAGAAAGATACTCATTTGGTGTATCTGACTTTAGAGGTATTTTCGCATCACCAGGTGCATAATAATTAAAATATTTGAGGCGGACATAGTTCCGCCTCATTTAGAAAGTAAAATAAAAAACTCATGAAAAAATTCACAATTACAATCTGGGCTTACGATCACCATGCAAAATTTAACGTCGAATCAAAAGACGATCCCATTTCGCTAGAAAAAGCGATAGTTGACAAACTAGGAGTAAATGATATAAAATGGGAGTATCTTGGATCATCATATGATGACAAGGTAAACAGAATAACCTATGAGGAGGTTATAAATGACGATGCAACCACACATCCAGGAACTTTACAACAAGAAAAAGTCACTGGATCTCAAATGGGAGCAAGAGCATCTTAACGAGGGTAAATATACTCTCAATATGGTGAGGATCGACGACGAAGTTAAAAAGATCGTTCAGCATATTAAAAAAGCAGAAGCCAAACAAGCACATCTGCAAAATAAAGTTGAGGCAGTCGCTCCTACAGTTTCTGTAGCTACTTAATAAAAAGCTACATCGTTGGAAAAAATCCACTCCACATCACAGGCTCTCTTGCACTCTACTCAAAACTAGTATATAAAAAACTTACTATACAATTAATTAGAACATAGACGCGTATAGTCGACGGCCTAGAGACTATGTTCGGAAACTAGGAGGATACAATTATGGCAAATACTACATTTTCAGGACCGGTACGATCGGAAAACGGTTTTGATTTTATTACTAAAAACGCGACTACAGGTGCTATCACAACTAATGCTTCTTATGGCAAAGGTGTAACAGGTGGTGTTCAACAACTATCTGGTGCTGGCGCAGTTGATACAACTAATTTAGTGACTGAGATTACAACTACTGGAGCAGATGCATTAACACTTGCAAATGGTTCAGTTGGTCAAATCAAAATTATTACTATGGTTGTTGACGGTGGAGACGGAACTTTAACTCCAACTACTTTTGCAAACGGAACTACAATTACGTTCAACGATGCAAACGATACAGTTGCATTATTATATGCAAACACAATTGGTTGGGTTATTATCTCAAACAGTGGCGCAACAGTAGCATAATAAATAATTAATGTGGGCCTTCGGGCCCACACAATTTTAATAGGAGAAAAATATGAAGGGTGACGTAAAAGCAGTACGAGTTACAGCAACTGGTGCGGTCTTTGCAGGAAGAACAAGATTAAGAGGATTAATTCTTGCTTCTGATGGCGGCGGCGCAGGAACTATAATTTTACAAGATAACACTGATAGCACATCTTTATTTCAAGGCGATTGTCCAACAGGAGATGTTTTTGCATTTAATATTCCTGAAGATGGAATTGTATTTCCAGGTGGAATGAAGGTTTCTACTATTACAAACATTGCAGGTGCAACGTTATTAATAGACAAATAGGAGGTTAATTAATGGCTACCTCTGGAACAACGACTTTTGAATCTACGTTTAGTATTGATGATGTCATTACTGAAGCGTACGAAAGATTAGGTCGTTTTGATTATTCAGGAAATGATTTAAAATCTGCAAGACGTTCTTTAAACATTATGTTTCAAGAATGGGCGAACAGAGGTCTACACTATTGGCAAGTAAAAAATAATTCAATTACATTAGTCAATGGTCAATCAGTCTATACAATGTTTAGATCAACAGCTGATGGAACTTCTGATGCAACTGCAGTGTATGGTGTAGATGATATATTAGAGGCTGTGTACAGAAACTCTTCTTCAGTTGATTTTCCTCTTACAAAAATAAATAGATCTGCATATCAGGGTTTGTCAAACAAAACTCAAACAGGTGTTCCTACACAATACTATGTTCAAAGATTTATAGATAAAGTTACAATTACTTTGTACTTAACACCTGGTTCAAGTGAGGCAGGTAATTTTTTAAATTACTATTATGTAAGTAGAATACAAGATGCTGGTAACTATACTAACGAAGCAGATGTACCATATAGATTTGTACCTTGCATGGTTTCAGGTCTAGCTTACTATCTTTCACAAAAAATAAATCCACAACTTACACAACAAATGAAATTATTATATGAAGATGAATTAAAGAGAGCATTAGAAGAAGATGGTTCTGCTTCAAGTTCTTTCATAACACCTAAAACTTATTATCCAAATGTCTAATTTATCTAGAGGAAAATATGCACAATTTATATCTGATCGTTCTGGTCAAGCGTTTCCATATTCAGAAATGGTAATTGAATGGAATGGATCAAGAGTACATATATCTGAATATGAAGCAAAACATCCACAGCTAGAACCAAAACCAACTACAGCAGATGGACAAGGTTTAAGAAATGCAAGACCTGCTAGAGTTGAACCAGCAACAGAAAATTTATTACCAAGTGATCCGTTTGATATAACTTTAGGAAGCACAACTATATCTGTAAATGAACCAAATCACAAAAGAACAACAGGAGACACTGTTGTATTTAGAAACGTAGATGGAAGCCCCGGAGGCCTGGCGTATACAGTATTTGAAAATGCTGCAGGATTTAGTATAACTGTGGTAGATACAAACAATTACACATTTACTTTAGGATCAACACCTACGGTAACAGGAAATTTTGGAGGAATGACAGTAACTGCAGGACCAGTTACATTAACACCATGACTTATTCAGAACTAGTACAAAAAATTAGAGATTACACAGAAGTAGATGCAAATGTTTTAACAGACTCTATTGTTAATGGATTTATTGAAAATGCTGAATGGAGAATATTTAGAGATGTAGATTCTGATAATAATAAAAGATACGCAACAGCAAATTTAATTACATCACAAAGATTTATAGATGTTCCAAATGATTTATTAGTTGTAAGGTCAGCTCAAATTGTAGATTCTGATGGAGTAGGTCAAGCGAATAATAGAGATTTTTTACAATTTAGAGATACAAGTTTTATGTCTGAATTTAATCCAGCTGAGTCTACAGGAGTTCCAAAATACTATGGTATGTGGGATAAAGACACTATTGTAATAGCTCCAACTCCAAATGCTACATATGAAATTCAGTTAAATTATATCTTGAAAGACCCGGGTTTATCTAGTACAAATACAACAACATACATCAGCGAGTATTTTCCCAACGGACTTTTGTATGCATGCTTAGTAGAAGCATATAGTTTCTTAAAGGGGCCAAATGATCTCTTGCAATTATACGAAGGAAAGTATAAACAAGTGGTAGAAGGCTTCTCAATAGAACAAATGGGAAGACGAAGACGAGATGAATATCAATCAGGTGTTCCTCGAGTCGGAGGAAAATAAGGAGATATAATTATGGCTATAACACAAGCGATCGCAAACGCGTTTAAAAAACAGTTACTTGAAGGTGATCACAACTTTAAACAATCAGGTGGTGATAAATTTAAATTAGCTCTTTATACTTCTTCAGCTACTCTAAACTCAACTACTACTGCGTACAGTGCAACTAACGAAGTTAGTAACACTGGATCTTACTCAGCAGGTGGCGGTGCGTTAGTTAATGCCGGAACTTCAATCGGTTCTGGAACTGGTAAAGGTGTTGCAATAGTTGACTATGCAGATCTATCTTTTACTGCGGTAACATTAACGGCTAGAGGAGCTTTAATCTATAACACTTCATCTGACACTACAAATGCAGCTGTTGCAGTTTTAGATTTTGGAGGAGATAAAACAGCTACATCAGGAACTTTTACAGTGCAGTTTCCAGCGTTTACTACATCGGCAGCTATATTAAGAATTTCTGGTTAATAGGAGGTCTATAAAATGGCATTGGTTGTAAACGATAGAGTTAAAGAAACTTCTACCACTACTGGTACAGGTACATTTACTCTTGCAGGAGCAGTAACAGGATTTGAAACTTTTTCTAGTGCAATTGGAAATACGAACACAACGTACTATGCAATTGTTCACACTAGTAATTCAGAGTTTGAAGTTGGATTGGGAACAGTAGCAGCTGGCACTTTAGCTAGAACTACGGTTATCTCATCATCAAATAGTGACTCTGCAGTGGATTTTGCTGCAGGAACTAAAGATGTTTTCTGTACCCTTCCTGCATCTAAATCAGTTATACTCGATGCAAGTGGAAACATTGTTGCAAACAACGCTAGTAATCTTACAGCTCTTAATGCAACTCAACTTACTTCAGGAACTGTTCCTGATGCGAGGTTTCCAGCAACACTTCCTGCATTAAACGGAAGTGCATTAACAGATTTAAATGCTTCTAATTTAGCAAGCGGTACTGTTGCTAACGCAAGACTGGATCAACAACTTCAAGACGTTGCAGGTTTAGCTGTTACAGATGGTAATTTTATTGTTGGAGATGGATCTAATTTTGTAGCAGAAAATGGAGCCACAGCTAGAACATCATTAGGATTAGGAACAGCTGCTGTATTAGATACTGGTATATCAAACACAAACGTGCCTAAATTTACAACAGGTGTAGCAGACGATGATTTTTTACGTGTAAATGGAACAGATATTGAAGGACGTTCTGCAAGTGAAGTTAGATCAGATTTAGGTTTAGCCGCTTCTGCAACAACTGATACGACTGACGCAAGTAATATTAGTTCTGGTACTTTAGCAAACGCAAGATTAGATGCACAATTACAAGATGTAGCTGGTTTAGCAGTTACTGATGGAAATTTTATTGTTGGTGATGGTTCAAATTTTGTCGCGGAGTCTGGATCAACAGCCCGAACGTCACTTGGGTTAGGAACATCTGCTGTTTTAGACACAGGTATATCAAATACAAACGTTCCTAAATTTACAACAGGTGTAGCAGATGATGATTTTTTACGTGTGGCTGGAACAGCAATTGAAGGGCGTTCTGCGTCTGAAGTTAGATCAGACTTAGGTCTAGCTGCCTCTGCAACAACTGACACAACTGATGCAAGTAATATTAGTTCTGGCACTTTAGCTAATGCGAGACTAGATGCACAGCTTCAAGACGTTGCGGGATTAGCTGTAACTAATGGAGGTTTTATTGTTGGTGATGGTTCAAATTTTGTTTTAGAAACTGGATCGACAGCAAGAGATAGTTTAGATTTAGGCACAAGTGATGATGTACAATTTGATTCTTTTGGTGTAGGAACAGCTGCTTCAGGAACTACTGGACAGATAAGAGCTACTAATGACATTACTGCTTTTTATTCTTCAGATGCATCTTTAAAAGAAAACGTAAAAAATATTGAAAACCCTTTAGAGAAAGTTAATCAAATTAATGGTGTAACTTTTGATTGGACAGAAGATTATATTAAAGAAAATGGCGGCGAAGACGATTACTTTGTAAGAAAAAATGACGTAGGTGTAATTGCACAAGAAATAGAAAAAGTTTTACCAGAAGTGGTTGCAACAAGAAAAGATGGAATCAAAGCTGTTAAGTATGACAGAATTGTTGCTTTATTAATTGAATCTATCAAAGAACTTAAAAAAGAAATAGAAGAACTAAAAACAGGAGCCTAATCCATGGCCCTAGGAGTTACCGCATATTCAGAGGCACCTTTCGGTGCAGAAGCTTCAGATGTAATTGTTTATCCATTAGGTATTCAATTAACTGCACAAGAAAATGCTCCATCTACCACTGGAGATGCAAACGTTTCTGTAACAGGTATTGGTTTAACTAACACACTTGGAACAGTTAGTGCTTTCTCTCTTGTAGAAGTTTCTGTAACAGGTCAAGCTTTAACATCTGCTTTAGGAACTGTTACTGAAGTTCCTATAGGACAACAAGTTGATGTAACAGGTTTTGAATTAACCGCGAATGCAGATAATCTTACACAAGATACGTTAACAGCTTTTGGTCAGGCACCTTTTGCTACTCTAAGTCCTTCTACGTTTAACATTCCTGTTGAAGTAGAGGCTACAGTTGGAGGTATTGCTGGAACATTCCCTTTACCTATGTCATTGGGTAGTCTTTCAATTACAGCTGATGCTAATGTTAGTGTCACAGGTCAAGAATTGACCATGCAAGAAGGAGATGCTGAGGCAGATGATGCTTCTGCTGAAGTAACTGGAATAGGTTTCTCTGCAACTCTTGCATCAGTTACTGCTACTCCTAATACAATTGCTACTCCATCTGGTCAAGAAATGACCATGCAAGAAGGTGATGCGGCTGCAGATGACGCTTCTGCTGAATTAACTGGTATAGGTTTCTCAGCAACTCTTGCTTCAGTCACTGCAACTCCTAACACAATCGCTACTCCTTCTGGTCAAGAGCTAACTATGCAAGAAGGTCAAGCAGATGCAACTGATTCTGTTGCTAAACCAACTGGAATAGGAATGACAGTAGCTACAGGAAATACTAAAAATATTATATGGAATCCAGTAGATACAGGCACTCCTGCAACATGGACAGAAGTTGACACTGCTGCATAAATGAAATATTATGATATAATTTAAGGAATCTAAAATATGGCGAATACTACATCAACTAGCTTAAAATTAACAGTACAAGCAACTGGTGAAAACTCAGGAACTTGGGGACAATTTACAAACACAAATTTACTTATCTTAGAACAAGCTATTGGTGGTTATGATGCAGTTGGAGTTACTGCAGCAGCAACTTTAACTTTTTCAAATGGTGTTTTATCAAATGGTAAAAATCAAGTAATAAAATTAACCGGAACTATTTCTGGAAATAAAAATGTAGTAATTCCAGATGGAATAGAAAAAACTTATATTATACAAAATGCTACTACAGGTGCTCACACGGTAACTGTTAAAACCACTTCTGGAACAGGTTTTACTTTTGGAGCAACTGAAAAAACTACAGCAATATTATATTCTGACGGAACTAATGTTGTTGAAGTAATAAATAATACGCAAAATTTACAAGACTTAGCTGATGTAGCAAACACCAATGGTAATTTTATTGTTGGAGATGGTAGTAATCTTGTTGCTGAATCTGGTGCTACTGCAAGAACTTCAATGGGTGTTGGGACAGGAGATGCAGTTCAATTTGATTCTTTTGGAGTTGGTACAGCTGGATCAGGGACTACTGGACAAATTCGTGCGACAGATGATATTACTGCATTTTATTCTTCTGATGTCGCATTAAAAGAAGATATAAAAAATATTTCAGATCCATTAGAATCATTGAAAAAATTAAATGGTGTGTTATTTAATTGGAAAGATTCATGGATTAAAAAACAAGGTGGTGAAGATGGCTACTTTGTTAGAAAAAAAGATGTTGGAGTTATAGCTCAAGAGGTAGAAAAAGTTTTACCTGAAGCTGTTGCTCAAAGAAAAGATGGCATTAAAGCTGTTAAATATGATAGACTAACATGTTTATTAATTGAAGCAGTGAAAGTGTTATCTGACAAAGTAGAAAAATTAAGTAAGGATAAAAAATAATGACAATACCTACTACAAATGTAGATTTTTCAGATATTCAAACTGAGTTTGGTGGATCTAATCCTATATCACTTTCAGAATATTATTCTGGAGGGGCAAATGTTCCTGCAGGTGCTCCTGCTCCAAACGGACCTATCCCATCAAGTGGTCAAATCTCAGTAGGTCAATTTAGAGGAGCAGAAGATATACAATTTATTACAGCTACTGGAGGAACTATCACAACTTCAGGAAATGTTAAAATTCATACCTTTACATCAGGAGGAACTTTTACGGTGACTCAATTAGCAACTGGAACCCCTGCGGCTCCTAATACATTAGATGCTCTAATTGTTGCGGGCGGAGCTGGCGGAGGTGGAGACATCGGTGGCGGCGGAGGAGCTGGAGGATACAGAACCGCAACCGCAACAGCAGCTGTTCAAGGATATCCACTTTCTGTTGGAGGCGGAGGTTCTGGCGGTGCTTCTACTTATAATAAAGGAAGTGCTGGAGGAGCAAGTAATATTTTTTCTACACCTAGTACAGGTGGCGGTGGCGGTGGAGCTGCTGCTAACTTTTCAGGACCAGGGGATGGAGTTCCTGGTGGATCTGGAGGAGGAAGCTCGCATACAGCGGGAGGATCTTCAGCAGGTTCTGGTACTCCTGGACAAGGAAATGCTGGAGGTGGTCCACCTCAAAACCCTAGTGGCGGTGGAGGCGGCGGTGGTAAAAACGCTGCTGGAGGAAACCAACCAAATGGTGTTGGAGGAGCGGGTTTAACTTACCCAGTTACAGGTTTAGCCTACGCAGGAGGCGGAGGCGGTGGAACCAGAGGAGGATCAGGTTTCGCAGGAGGAACTGGCGGAGGAGGAGCTGGTGGTTTTCCTCCATCTACTAACGGAAGCAATGGAACAGCGGGCCGAGGCGGTGGCGGCGGTGGAGCAGGCTATCGAAGAAGCGGAGGCTCAGGAGGAGGTGGTACTGTAATTGTAAGTTACAAGTATCAATCATAATATGGCACATTTTGTAAAATTAGATGAAAATAATATTGTTATAGATGTACAAGTCATTAGTGATAATGACTGTATGATTAATGGTGTTGAATCTGATTCTAGAGGACAAGAATTTATAAACAACACTTTAAACATGCCTGGAACTTGGATTAGAACTTCTTATAACACAAGAGGTAATAAACATTACAATCCAGACACAGGTGAATTATCTGCAGACCAATCAAAAGCGTTTAGAGGTAATTATGCAGGTATTGGAATGAAATATGATTCATCAAAAAATGTTTTCTTACATGATAAACCTTTTGACAGTTGGATTTTTGATGAAGACAATTGTAGATATAAAGCTCCTACGCCATACCCTTCTGTAACAGAATATACAGCTGATGGACAAACATATACTTATTCAATTTATTGGAAAGAAGATACAACGTCTTGGATAGGTATAGATCATTTATTGAATGAACACACATGGAATTCAGACACTAGTAGCTGGTCTTAATATACTATTGAAATTTTAATTTGAAATGATATTTCTTTGTAAGAAATATGAAAATAATCAGAAATGTATTAGAGCAGAAAGAATTTACAAATTTAAAAAATTTAATGATGGGACCAAACTTTGATTGGTATTACAACCCTTATGTAAATACTGAGGGTGATGGTCATTTTCAATTTACACATGTATTTTGTGATGAAGGTCAAGCTAGACCAAATTTAAGATTACTTGCTAACATAATTTCTAAATTAAAAATGAAAGAAATTTTTAGAGTAAAAGCAAATCTTTTAGTTAAAACAGAAAAAATTATTGAACATGGATTTCATGTAGATCATTTAATAAAAAATAAAAAATCAAGAACAGCAATATTTTATATTAACACAAATAATGGTTATACAAAATTTAAAAATAATAAAAAAATTAATAGTGAAGAAAATAAAGTTTGTATTTTTTCTACAGATACAAAACATAGTGGTAGTTCTTGCACAGACGAAAATGTAAGAATTGTAATAAACTTTAATTATATAATATGAATTTAAATAATTATTTTTGGTATTTTGATAGAGCCCTTTCAAACAGGTTTTGTGACAAAGTTATAGAATTTGGAAATCAAAGACAAGATGATTTAGCTGGAACAGGGGGTGTAAAAATAGAAGAAGCTTTGTCCTCACAAAAGAAAAAGAAAAATTTATTAAAACAAAGAAACTCTAATGTAACTTGGTTAAGTGACTGGTGGATTTATAAAGAAATAATGCCATATGTTTATACAGCTAATAAAAATGCTGGTTGGAATTTTGAAATAAGCACACCAGAAGAAATACAATTTACTAAATATAAATTAAATCAACATTATGATTGGCATCAAGACGCATGGCCAAACCCATATGAAAATCATAATAATTCTAACTTAAATAACAAAATAAGAAAGTTATCAGTTACATGTCAGTTAACAGATGGAAATGATTATGAAGGAGGTAATTTGTTTTTTGACACAAGAAACAAAGACAAAAAAGTCAAAAGTCTTATAGAATGCAAAGACGCTAGAAATAGAGGAACTATTATTGTATTTCCTTCTTTTGTGTGGCATAAGGTGAAAGCAGTTACAAAAGGAATTAGATATTCTTTGGTTGTGTGGACTTGTGGAGAAATGTATAAATGAAAAATTTAATAATAGTAGGATCTGGAAATGCCTCTTTAGTTTCAGCATTAATTTTAAATACTAAATTTCCTAAATTAAAAATAAAAATAATTTCATCTAAAAATATAGGGACGATTGGAGTGGGAGAATCTACCAATGAACATTGGGCAGAGTTTGTAAATTTTACAGAATTAAATGTAAAGGAAATGATTAAAGAAACTGACGCAACTTTTAAATATGGTTTAGTTTTTGAAAATTGGACCAAACATAAATTTTTTCACAACACCATAGATACTATAAAAAATTGTAAGTGGGGTCAGTATCAAGGAGGGTGGGGATATATTGTTATTCATAATTTTTTACCAGTTCAATACACTGCCTCTCAAACTTTTGATTTTTGTATAAGCAGAGAATCATTACCAAGACAAATACAATTTAATTCTATAAAAATGAATAAATATTTAACTAAGATATGTAAAAAAAGAAAAATTAAATTTGTTGAAGATGAAATAAAAAAAGTAAACGTAAAAAATAATAAAATAGTTTCTGTTAAAGGAAAAAATAAATTATATAAATCTGACTTTTTTATTGATGCTACAGGTTATAAAAAACTTTTAATATCACAGTTAGGTGCAAAATGGAATTCTTATAATGATTGTTTAAAATTAAATGAAGCTATAGCTTTTGAAACAGGAGATACAGAAAAATATCCGCCATGCACAATATCAAAAGCCATGAATAATGGTTGGATGTGGAGAATACCTACTCAGGGAAGATGGGGTAATGGTTATGTTTTTGATAATACTTATATCAACGCACAACAAGCTAAAGAAGAATGTGAAAAAGTTTTAGGAATAAAAATAAAAGTAAATAAAAATATTAAATTCGATCCTGGTTCATTAGATAGACCTTGGATAGGTAATTGTTTAGCCGTTGGATTAAGTGCTAGTTTTGTAGAACCTATTGAATCTTCTTCTATTGGATCTACAGTATCGCAAGTTTTTTTAGCAATGCATTACATGACACATTGTAATAAAGAAGACATAGATTTTTATAATAATAAATATCAAAAAATTATGGAAAACATACGTGACTTTGTTGTGCTTCATTATTTAGTTGATAAAAAAGAAAGTAAGTTTTGGAAAGAATTAAAAGGTAGAATAAAAATTCCTGAAACTTTATCTATAAATTTAAAAAAATGGAAAAATAGAATACCTATACAAGAAGATTTTGCAGGTGGTTATTTACTTTTTAATGTTTCCAATTTTACATTAATATTAAAAGAATTAGGTTTTTTTGATAGAAAAAAAATAAGAGAAGAATTTGAAAATTGTTTAAGTAGAGAAGCTCAAATAAGTGTTTCTAAAACTATTGCAGAAAATTATAAATTTTGGAAATCAGATTTAACTAAAATGGACCAAAAACAATTTTTAAAAATGATAGATAAATTTTAATATGAATGAAGAATTTAAAAAGAAAAAATATTTAATAATTAAAAAAGCAATTAGTAAGGAAATAGCAGGGTTTTGTGCAAATTATTTAAGTCTTAAAAGACAAGTTTCATTTAGTTTGTTTGCTAATAAATATTTATCTCCTTTTGAAGTTATGCATGGTAGATGGGATGACGAACAAGTCCCAGAAACTTTTTCTATTTATGGAGATGTAGCTATGGAAGTTTTACTATCTAAATTACATAAACCAATGGAAACTTATACAGGACTAGAACTGTATCCAAATTATGCTTATGCAAGAGTTTATAAAAAAGGTGATGTATTACACAGACATAAGGATAGATTTAGTTGTGAGATATCAACTACACTTAATCTTGGTGGTGATGATTGGCCAATTTATTTAGAACCATCAGGTAAAGAAGGTATGAAAGGTATAAAAATTAATTTAAAACCTGGAGATATGTTAGTTTATCAAGGAAGAAAATTAGAGCATTGGCGAGAAGCATTTACTGGAGAACATTGTTTTCAAGTCTTTCTTCATTATAACAATAAAAAAACTTCAAATTCTAAAGAAAATATTTATGATGGTAGAATACACTTAGGATTACCAAGTGACTTTAAAAAATAATATATCATTTATAAATGATTATTCTTTTGTGTGTATTGTAAAAGAATACAAAATTAATTTTGATAATAATTTTTATAAATTTATTAAAAAATTTACTTTAAATAAATTTGAATATAATAATAATTCATATTTTAATAAATCAAATGACAGAGAAATTTTAAAAAAAGAAATTGAAAAATATATAAACCCAATAGCACACGAGCACTCTTGTAAACTAGAAGATGTTTGGATTCAAAAATATAATAAACTACAGTTTCATGATCTTCACATTCATGGTCAAAATAATTATTCTTTTGTTTGGTATATAGATTGTTCAGATAAGTCTTCGAGAACAATATTTCATAATCCTGGTTATCCATATATTGAAACTCAAAGAGTAGAAGTCTACCCTAGTAAAGGTAAATTTATATTGTTTGATGGAGTTGTCCCTCATGTTGTTTTACCTAATAAAGATAATAAAAGACTCGTGGTAAGTGGAAATTTTTTAAAAATATGAAAGAAAAAAACATATATTTTTTATGTGGAATGCCTAGAGCAGGAAATACTTTATTAGGTTCTTTGATAAATCAAAATAGTAAACTTAATATAACAGCTAACACTGTTCTTTGTGATGTATTATATCAATTAATTCTTTTAAAAGAAGAATTAAATTTTCAAAATTTCCCTGATCATAAATCTTTTAATAATATTTTTAATAATGTTTTTAATAATTATTACAAAGATTGGCAGTGTGAACATATTATAGATAGAGGTCCATGGGGAACTCCCGTTAATTTATACATATTAAAAAAAATAATTGAAAAACCAAAATTTGTAATTTTACATAGACCTATATTGGAAGTGTTAGCTTCTTTTATAAAAAAAGAAAAACCAAAAAATTTAGAAAAGTATTGTGACGAAATGATGAATCCAGAAACAGGAATGATAGGCAAAAATTTATTTTCAATAAAAAACTTAATTAAATTAAAAGAAAATTATATTATAATTGAATACAAAAATTTGTGTAAAAATCCAATTACTGAAATAAAAAAAATATATAAATTTTTAAATTTATCTTATGTAAAAATTAACACAAAAAATTTTAAACAATTTTCTGTTAACAACACTATCTATGATGACAACGTGCTATCAGCCTCTCTCCACAAAATTAAAACAGATAAAATATTCTTAAATAAGTCTAATTTTAAAAAAATATTACCTCAAAAAATTATAGATAAATACTCAAGTTTTGATATATTTTAGACTTTCAAAGTCATTGATTATAATATAATATTTAATAAAATCGAATAAAAGTATGCTTCAAAAACTTAATTTTAAACCTGGTTTTAACAAACAAGTCACAGATTCAGGAGCCGAGTCTCAATGGGTCGATGGTGATTTTGTTAGATTTAGATATGGACTACCTGAAAAGATAGGTGGTTGGTCACAGCTTACCACTTCAAATAATACTTTACCTGGAGTAGCACGTGCTCAACATGCTTTTGTATCTATTAAGGGTGAAAAATATGTAGCAATCGGTACGTCTCAAGGTTTGTTTTTATATTACAATGAAGAGTTTTTTGATATCTCTCCGTTAGATGATGCTATCACTGGAGCAACATATACATCTACAAATGGATCTACTACAGTTACTATTAATAAAACTGGTCATGGGTTATTGGCTGGAAGATATATTACGTTTTCATCTGTGAGTGTTCCGGGTTCTGGAACAAGTTTTACAGCAGCAAATTTTCAAGACAATACTTTTGAAGTGCAAGCATCTAATTTAGGTTCGAACAGTTTTGAAATTGTTATGCCCTCAGCTGAAACAGGAGCAGGAGTTACAGCAGGAGGAAGTTTAACAATAGATCCATATGAAGTAGTGGGTCCAACTTTTGAAACCGCAGGTTTGGGTTGGGGTACAGATACATGGGGCTCAAGCACATGGGGCACTGCAAGTGCAACTAGTGACGTAACTCTGGATCCAGGTCTCTGGAGTCTTGATAATTTTGGTCAAGTGTTGGTTGCAACTATTAGAAATGGTAAAACATATACATGGAATGCAGGCGCAGCTAATCCAAGAACTGTAAGAGCGTCTACTTCTACATCAGGTTTTTCAACTTCAAATAATCCAACCGCTTCAATATTAACACAAGTATCTGATAGAGATAGACACCTATTTCATTTTGGAACAGAAACAACTGTTGGAAGTAGCACAACACAAGATCCAATGTTTATAAGATTTTCTAATCAAGAAGATTTAAACACATACGCACCTACAGCTACAAACACTGCAGGAACATTTAGATTAGACCAAGGTAATACAATTGTAGCTGCTGTTTCTGGAAAAGATTATACTTTAGTTTTAACAGATACATCTGCATATGTGATACAATTTGTAGGTCCACCTTTTACTTTTTCAATAAAACAGGTTGGTACAAACTGCGGATGCATTGGACAAAACGCAATAACTTATTCTGATGGTATTGTATTTTGGATGTCAGGTGAAGGTGGATTTTTTGCATACGATGGTACAGTAAAATCTTTACCTTGTTTAGTAGAAGACTTTGTATTTACAAATGATGGAGATAATTTAGGTATAAACTACAGTTCTAATTTATTAGTTTATGCAGAACATAATAGTTTATATAGCGAAATAAATTGGTTCTATCCTTCTTTTGGTTCAGAACAAATTGATAGATGTGTTACATATAATTATTCAGAAAATGTTTGGACTACATCATCTTTAGCTAGAACAAGTTACATTGATCAAGGTGTATATGATTTACCATATGCAACAGAGTATGATAAAACAGCACTTCCTAATTTTCCAATACAAGGTATTACTGCAAAATACGGAGCATCTACTTACTACGAGCACGAAAAAGGCACTGACCAAGTTAATAGTTCTGGTACAACATCTATTGATGCATTTATTCAATCTGGAGATTTTGATATTACAGCCAGCAGAAGTGCATTAGGAGGCACAACTGGCCTTGCAGATTACAGAGGAGATGGTGAGTTCTTTATGTCTGTTAAAAGATTTATACCTGATTTTAAACTATTAACAGGTAATTCAAAAGTAACATTATTATTAAATGATTATCCGAATAATACGGCATCTAGTTCATCACTTGGACCCTTTACAATTACATCTACCACTGATAAAGTAGATACCCGTGCAAGAGGAAGACTTCTAGCACTAAAAATAGAAAACGATGGCACAGGTGAAACTTGGAGATATGGTACTCTGAGACTTGATGCACAACCGGATGGTAGAAGATAATGTCAATATATGATACAAGGTTTGGTTTACCACAAAGCGTGGCTGATTATTTAAATCAAGCTTTACCAGATATATCCGGTATTTTTAAACTTGTTCAACCAGATGATTCATCAGACACATCCGATGATAATGCAGGAGGATTAACACCTGAGCAATTAAGACTGTTATATCCACAGAATGATTCTGAATTTAGAGGTGGAGGTTTATTTGGTGATTTAGATTTATCCAGATCAAAAACTTTTATTAAAGATGTATATGATGAAGAGTTAGGAGATTTTATACCAACAAAATTAATAGCCTATTACAATCCTAAACTAGGTAATTATCAAACTTTTGAAGGTAAAAATATAAATCCAATGTTTTCTAACACAGGAACTCCTGGTGGATTTTTGAGTGCAGGATTAAAAATAGCAGGTTTAAATCGTGAAACTGTTGGTGGATATATTCCAGGATCAATAAGAGGTTTTTATGATACTCCAATGGACTTCTTTAAAAGACAAAAAAATGAACCTCCAGGATTAACTCCTCAACAAAAAATGGGTATTGCATCATTAAGTAAAACTTATCAGGATATTGGTCAAGCAAGAGATAGAGATGATAAACCTGATAGAGGTATAGGCCCAGGGGGTTCAGGAAGTCGTAGAGGTGCTTCGGACATACCTGACAGAGATAGAGGTAGCTATGCTACCGATGATACAGCGAGTTTCTTCTAATGGCTAAAATAACTTCATACATACCTGAGCCAAAACAAGAATACGATGCAGAAAATCAAAGACAAATTCTACAAGCAATCGATAGTATTAAAAATGAATTAAACTTTTCTTTTCAACAAGATTTAAAAAACGAAGAGGACGCAAAGGAGTGGTTCTTAGGTGGCTAATTTTTTTAAAAGCACTACATTTGATTTATCAACAACTAACTTAACAACTGTGTTGTCAATTGGAACATCTGCAATTGCAATTGTTAAATCAGTGCAAGCAAGTCATGATTCTGCAAGTAACGTTGATCTTGATTTATATTTAAAAAAATCAGGTGGTTCAGATGTTGAAATAGCTCACGCACAATTAAATAAATCTACAACAAACATGGCACAAAATGTTATAAACCTAGAAGGCGGAGATGTATTAAAATTACAAGCAGGCACAGCAAATGAAATCACTGGACAAGTAAGCTATCTTCTGATAGATAGATCACAGGAGAATGGATAAATATGGCAAACGATGATTTATTAAAAATAGATTGTACTACAACAATTACAATAAGAAACACGCAAACTAATCATGTTTATGCTGATGAAGCAGAAAAAGATGCAGATATTGCAGATCCAAATACTGCAACAACAGCAGAACATATTGCACAAGATATTAAAGTTCAAGTATCACCGAAAGGACTAAACGCTTTACAGAAAGTATTTAAGAATAATAATGACGATTCAAACACCTAAAGGTGGTACTGAATTACAATTAGAATTTTTAGAAAAACACGTAGACAAAGATCTACTCAATAGAGTTTCTATTTGTACTTCTATACCAGAAAAAATACCTCTTGATCCAAACAAAGTAAATATTCTTTGGCAAAAAAATTCTTACGATCAACCGAATCTGGCACCATGGTTCAAGGATCAATCTAATCATCACAAGTATGACTGGTATGTATTTAATAGTCACTGGACATTTGAAAAATTTAGAATTGCTTTTGATTTACCTACAGAAAAATGTGTAGTTATAAAAAATGGTATTGAAAATATAGAGCCTACTCCAACGACTTATAGAAAAGGTGATCCTATAAAAATCATACATCAAAATACACCTTGGAGAGGATTAAACGTTTTGTTAGGTGCAATGCAATTAGTAAAGAATCCATTAATTAGTTTAGATGTATATTCATCTACAGAGGTGTATGGTAAACAGTTTCACGATGCTAACGATAAATACTATCAAACATTGTACGAACAAGCAGAATCATTACCTAATGTAAATTACATTGGTTATAAACCAAACGAATATATTAGAAAGCATATTAAAGATTATAGAATGTATGCGTATCCTAGCATATGGGAAGAAACATCTTGCATATCTTTATTAGAATGTATGGCAGGTGGACTGTATTGTATAACAACTAATTTAGGTGCACTGTTTGAAACAGGAGCAGAGTTTCCTGTATACGTTCCATACTCAAATGATTATAAAAGTTTATCTAAAAAATTTGCACAAGTAATAGATGCTGCGGCAGATAGTTTAGACGATATCAATATACAATCGCATCTTAAATTACAAATAGATTATGTAAACAGATTTTATAATTGGAATAAACAAGGAAGAGCTTGGACTAATTTTTTAATAGGAGCAATCAATGCAAAACAATGAACCCATATGGTTTAATGAAGATACTTATCAAACCATAAATAAAGATAATGTAACTGAGATAGATTTAAGCAGTGAACCAAAATATAAAATAATGGTGTGTACTCCATGTCATAGTGAAGTCTCTATGCATTATTGTCAATCTGTTTTAATGTTTCAACAACAGTGTTTAAAAAATAATATATTAGTTAGTTTTACTATGTTGAAATCGTCTTTGGTTACACAAGGTAGAAATCTTTGTGTATCTGATTTTTTGAATCATAAACATAATTATGAATATTTGTTGTTTATAGACTCCGACATAGATTTTGAATATAAAACTATTATGAGAATGATAGAGGCTGATAAAGATATAATCTCTTGTCCTTACCCACTAAAAAATTATAATTTTGATAAGGTTTGGAAAAGAATGCATGAGACAGACATGGTTAAAAATAAAGAAGATTTATTATCTAACGGTCTTATGTTTCCTATGAAGGTAAAAGATAAGAAAAATATAACAGTTGAAAAAGGTATTATTGAAGTTACTCATGCGCCCACAGGATGTATGTTAATTAAAAGAGATGTTATTAATAAGATGATAAAAAATCATCCTGAATTAGAGATATTTCAACCAACCATGATTAATGGAAAAGAAGTAAAAAGAGAAAATTTTTATAACCTATTTGACACTTTACATGAACCAGACACCAAAAGATACTTTGGAGAAGACTTTGGATTTTGTCAAAGATGGACTAACATGGGTGGCAAGGTGCATGCTTTGATAGATGAGCACATTAATCACGTTGGAGAGTTCTCTTATAAAGGTTGTTTCTTTGACGAATTATTGAGCCTTAAACATATTGACGATAGTGAAAAAATCAAATAAAGTAACGTATTACAGGACATTCATGCCTGCTTTAAATTAGCTAATTTTATAAAATATGACAATATCACGAGGACAAATGCCCAGACAAATGTATGGCCTAGGAAGCCTGGTAAAATCTATTACCAAACCTTTTAAGAAGGTTGCTAAAGGTATTAAAAAAAATCCTTTTTTAGCTTTAGCTGCATTAAACTTTGCACCCATGTTGAGTGGTGGATCACCTTTTATAGGATTCGGTAAAGGTAAATTTGCTGGTGATTTATTTAATATATCTGGTGGTGGACTAAAGGAAATATTTGCTAAAAAGGCAGGTGAAAAAACAATAGGTGGATCTTTAAAAGCATTTGCAGGTGGTTCTTTATTAGGAAGTGTTTTAGGTTCTTTAGAAGAACAAGATAGTCAAGGAATCTCTAGAAATATACCAGCTTTAAGAACTAAATTAACTGAAGCATATAGAAACCAAAGAACGTTTGCTGATGCAGAAGATGAAGAAGCAGCTATAGCTAATCAAGTAGAAATAGATTTATCAGAATATACTCAAGATATGAATAGAGGGATATTTGCTATGGGTGGTAGAGCAAAATATGCAATGGGCACTTCAGAACAAAATGCTATTGAAGCATCTGGTATTATGGGTTTACCTTTAAATAAAAATCCTGCAGGAGTAACTGAATTAGACCTTAGAGAAACTGGTGGATTTATTCCTCCAGTTGGTGTAAAAGAGAAGGCAGATGACATTCCAGCGATGTTATCAAATAATGAATTTGTATTTACAGCAGATGCTGTGAGAGGAATGGGAGACGGAAACGTCAATAAAGGCGCACAACGTTTATATGATCAAATGAAAATGTTAGAAAAAGGCGGGAGAGTATAATGGCAGTATCAACAACAATTCAGGCTCCACCGGAGTTTATAGAAGCGGCAGCAAAACCGTATATTGCTCAACTACAACAAGTAACAGGTGATTTATCACAAGCAGATTTATCACAAGTATATGGACCACAATTTGTAGCTGGTTTAGATCCATTACAACAACAAGCTGAAGCTTTAGCAACTTCAGGAGTTGGTAGTTATAAACCTTTCTTAGAAGCTGCAGCAGCATCAACAGGACCTGCGGCTTATCAACAATTCATGTCTCCATATCAACAAGATGTAATTGATACAACTCTTGCAGAGTTTGATAGACAAACACAAAAAGGTTTACCAGCATTAGCTGCATCAGCTATTGGTGCAGGAGCTTTTGGTGGAGGAAGAGAAGGTGTACAAAGAGCAGAATATTTATCTTCTGCAGATCAAAACAGAGCTGCTTTACAAGCTCAGTTATTACAACAAGGTTTTGGTCAAGCTCAACAATTAGCACAACAAAATTTAGCTAATCAGTTAAAATTAGGCGGTGCACAACAAGCATTCTTAGGTCAAGATGTTGGAGCATTATCTGCTTTAGGTGCACAGAATCAAGCGCAACAACAAGCACAATTAGCTGCACAACAGCAGTTAGCGCAACAACAATTACAGCAACCATTGCAAGCAACACAGGCTCTGGGTTCAGGGATCACTTCATTAATCGCTGGATATCCTGGTGGAACAACTACGCAAATGGCACCAACTCCTTCACCTTTACAGGGTGCTTTAGGTTTAGGTGCAACGTTAGCTGGAATATATAGAGCGTTTTAATATGAGTAAAACATTAAAAAGACCAATGTTTAGGAAAGGTGGACCGACTAACGGTATGACTGGTATTATGTCCGGTATACAAGATAGAAAAAACTATAATGTTGGAACTTATCCTACGGATCTTGGTTTTGGTGGTGATTTTGGTCAAGGAACTAGATCA
>Ga0255773_10000769_pt1 | contig 33699 bp, 29 predicted proteins | sample 011ome_17_FD_179971 | JGI IMG/M metagenome (GOLD analysis project Ga0255773, IMG submission 179971) | Coastal salt marsh microbial communities from the Groves Creek Marsh, Skidaway Island, Georgia - 011502XT metaG (version 2) | ecosystem: Environmental > Aquatic > Marine > Intertidal zone >... | reverse complement strand
AACAATACCTACTTTTGGCACGAATAAGGTAGTTTTATTAAAGATGAGATTATCAATATAATAATAATTTGACCCGGTGTTGTTGCTACAACTTGGCCCTATTATTATAGCCGAATAATTTTGAGTGGCCGTAAAGTTTAGTGTAACCTTTACCCAGGAACTTGTTGAGCAAGTTACTGTATCTGCAGCAAGTAAATTCCAATCGGCAGGAGCAACCGCAGTAGGACACAAACTTGTGGCTGTTGGTAAAAGACTTCCAAATGGTAAACTACTACAATTTGTAGATCCAAAAATCGCCAATTCAGTGGATAAGTTTCCAAAAGAATTGGCTATATAAAATTCAATTTGGTAATTTACTCCTATTTCTGTTGTATCTGTTAAGCAAGTACCCACATATTCTTTGTAAATAATGCTACTAGCTGCCGCAAAAAAATCATCGAAAAAACCTACATATCCATTTCCATCGGGCAATGGTAATGGTGGTGGAGGAAATGTGCCAACAGCAAGAAGACCACAAGTATTAAAATAGTCTGAAGTTGCTCCAGATGCTTGGACCCAATTGTTGGCGCAATTTAGTTGGCTTGCCGCTGATGGGCAGCAAGACCTTTGCTCAAATGAAGGGTTTGGAATTAAAGAGGCTATAGAAGAATCTCTTGAAACTAATGGGCAAAAACAATCTGTGGTATCTTGTAAATCGATTAATCCATCCAAATCATCGTCTATTCCATTGTTACAAATTTCTTGGGAAAAACAAACAAGCTGTAGAATCAAGAACAAGAAAGAAAAAAGTAATTTCATCTCATTTAATTATCAATAAAGATAACGAAACTATTATTCAATAGGTTGTTTTTAGGGTGTTATTCAACCTTCATATCAACCCAATCACCATATTCTTTTATCAATCCAATCAGTTCGTCTAGCGCATCTTCCTCGGGGATGTTTTTCTTAACGACAGACTTCTCTTTGTACAGAGTGATTTTTCCTTTTCCGGTTCCCACGTATCCATAATCTGCATCTGCCATTTCGCCTGGTCCGTTTACAATACAGCCCATAATTCCGATTTTCAAGCCCTTCAAATGACTTGTTTTAGCACGTATTTTGGCGGTGGTTTCTTGCAAATCAAACAAGGTTCTTCCACACGAAGGGCACGAAATGTATTCGGTTTTGGAGATTCTGGTTCTTGTTGCTTGCAAAATTCCAAAGGCAACTTCGTTGATAAACTTATCTCCTCCGCAGTTTTCTGCCGCAATAAACACTCCGTCTCCTAATCCATCTACAAACAAACTTCCCGTGTCTGCTCCTGCATCAACTTGTAGCGATTCATTGTCGAGGTCTTTGTAGGCTCTGCCAATAACTACAGGAGTTTTGCAACCGTAATGCATCAATCCATTAAAAATTTGTCGTTGCTCAGCCATTCCGTGCGCATTGTAGGTATCAATTACCAATACTGCTGTGGCATCGTTCTTTAGTTTGTTCGCAAAATCTTCTGTCAAATCTGCCAAAAGCGTGTACACAAAATTAAGGTGAGGATGTTTTTCGCAGTCCGATAGATAGGTTCTTGCATCCAAAAAAGGATAAGTTCTTGGTTTGTGTTTTTGGGTCAACCAAGTAGTGTATTCGTTTACCAAACCTAATGTTCCTGGTATGTCAAAATCGATGGTGTTTTTGTTTAGGAAAATGTAATCACAGGCCTGGTCTGTCAAATTCCATTTGTCTAATTGTACAGAATAAGTATAGCCCAACCCAAACAAATTGGCTGGTTTTATCTCTTTTTTCAAAGAAAAATCCGCCATGACAATCGGTACATTTCCACCTCCAATATTCATCACTTTGTTGGTTTCGCGGTGCGAATATTCAAATGGATTGATGTAATTTGGGAAGGTAAACGGAAAAGGTTCGTGATTTTCTCGGTTTTGGTAACGAGCTACCAATTTTTGCGCCACAGGAATTTCGGCTTCGGCTTTTTCGGTGAGTGAAACTCGTATCGTATCGCCAATTCCATCTTCGAGCAGAGCGCCAATTCCCACAGCCGATTTTATTCTACCTTCTTCGGCTTCTCCGGCTTCGGTTACACCCAAATGAAGAGGGTAGTTCATTCCTTGTTCGAGCATGGTAGCTACCAACAATCGGTAAGCTTGCACCATCACTTTGGGGTTACTTGCTTTCATAGAAAGAACCAACTCGTGGTAGTCGTGATCTCTACAAATACGGATAAACTCCATGGCAGATTCTACCATCCCGAGTGGTGTGTCGCCATACCTGCTCAAAATTCTATCTGATAAAGATCCGTGATTTGTTCCAATTCTCATGGCTACCCCATTCTCTTTACACAACAATACAAGTGGCGTAAATTTACTCCTGATTCTTTCCAATTCTGCTTGGTACGACTCGTCTGTATATTCGTATTCGTTGAATTGTTTTTTGTCGGCATAGTTTCCTGGATTCACCCTTACTTTTTCTACAATTCCTGCGGCCACTTCGGCAGCATTTGGGGTAAAGTGAATATCCGCCACCAAGGGCACATCGTATCCTGCCTCGCGCACCAATCGTTTTATTTCTCTCAGGTTTTCTGCATCTTTTTTGCTGGGAGCGGTGAGTCGCACAATTTCGCACCCTACTTTTGCCAAGCTTATCGTTTCTTCCACCGATTTTTCGGTGTCCATGGTGTCGGCAGTAGTCATCGATTGCACTCGGATGGGGTTGTTCCCTCCTATTCCTACTTCGCCTACTTTTACCTCTCGGGTGTTCATTCGAGAGTAGCGAGTCGTGCTATCGCAATATGGTTTGTTTGGTTGTGTCATTTACTTGGTTGGGTTTGCGTACAATTTTATTTCTTCTGCTTGTATTTCCTGACCGCACAAAATCACGAGTCGTTCAACAATGTTTCTTAGTTCTCTAATGTTACCGGTCCAGTCAATATTCTGAAGTTCTGCGAGAGCCTCTTTCCCAAAAGTTTTTGTTGGAATTGCTTGTTCTTCGCAAATCTTTGCAATAAAATGATTGGCAAGAATTGGAATATCATCTTTTCGTTCGTTGAGCGAAGGGACATGAATGAGTATAACAGCCAAACGATGGTAGAGATCTTCCCTAAATTTCTTTTCAGCAATTTCTTCTTTTAGATTTTTATTGGTAGCTGCAAGCACCCTCACATTTACTTTTATGTCCTTGTCGCCACCAACACGTGTAATTTTGTGTTCCTGAAGAGCTCTCAATACTTTGGCTTGTGCCGACAAACTCATGTCGCCTATTTCATCTAAAAAAATAGTTCCACCTTCCGCTTGTTCAAATTTTCCTTTTCGTTGTTTTATTGCCGAGGTAAACGCTCCTTTTTCGTGTCCAAATAACTCACTTTCGATAAGTTCGGCAGGAATAGCCGCACAATTTACCTCGATAAAAGGAGCTTTTGCCCTGTCGCTTTGTTCGTGTAATTGTCTAGCCACCAGCTCTTTTCCGCTACCGTTTCCTCCTGTTATTAATACTCGTGCATCGGAAGGAGCTACTTTTTCAATCATTTCCTTGATGGCTAAGATTTCTTTCGATTCGCCAATGATTTCTGTTGTTTTTCCCTTGTGAATTTTTCGTTTTAGCACTTTGGTCTCTTCCACCAAATCGCTTCTTTCAAAAGCATTTCTTATGCTAACAAGGGTTCTATTCAAGTCCAAAGGTTTTTGAATAAAATCATAAGCTCCTTTTTGCAAACATTCTACAGCTGTATCAATTGTTCCGTGACCAGAAATCATGATGACCGGAGAATCCACCGCTTTCTCTTGAAGCTTTTCCAACACCTCAACCCCATCCATTTCTGGCATTTTGATATCACATAAAATGACGTCATACTTGTTTTTTGTGGCTAATTCAAACCCTTGTTTACCATTTTCGGCATCATCTACTTGGTAAGATTCGTTTTCCAAAATTTCTCGTAGTACACTTCTTATGGGTCGTTCGTCATCAATTACTAATATTTTGGTCATAAAAACATCGTTTTTTAGGTAATGTATAAAATTAAGCGTTTGTAGTTACTATCTCCAATTATTTGAAATTAATTCTTTTAATTCTTTACGAATAGTTTTATAAGAAGTACTAAATTGAAAAAAAATTTGTTTAAATAACCATGCGAATTACTCTTGTTGTCTTTTTGTTTTGTTGTTTTTCTGGATTTTCTCAAATTCCCAATTGCTCCCTGGTACGGGGTGATTACTTATGGATGAGCCAAACCGAAGTAAGTGTGAGAGACTACCGTTTATTTCTGAGTAAGTGCTCAAAAAAGGATAGCCTGAAAAACCTACCAAATACAAATTTGTGGAATAATTATCCTTTTGGAAAACCTATAAAAGACTATTATTTCGCGCATCCTGCCTACCTAGATTACCCAGTCGTAAACATTACTAAAAATCAAGCTATCTCTTTCTGTAATTGGTTGACATCTGTTTTGAACAGGGCTAATCCTTCACGCACTGTGTTGGTGAGATTGCCTACAGAAAAAGAATGGGAGTCAGCTGCTCGAGGGAATAATCCATACGCTATTTTTCCATGGGGAACTGAGGGCATGAGAGTAGAATCAGGAAAAAATCAAGGGAAAATGCAGGCGAATTTTATCAGAGGAAAGGGTGACTACATGGGAATAGCAGGAAGTTTAAATGACGGTGCCGCAATCACCGCACCAGTGAGGTCGTACTGGCCCAATGACTTTGGATTGTACAACATGAGCGGAAATGTAAGTGAAATGGTGGCTGAAGAAGGAATAGTGAAAGGCGGAAGCTGGAATAATCGTGCAGATTGGCTCAGAATTGACAAGAAACAATATAAAGTTGGAGCCTCACCAGAGATAGGTTTTAGGTACGTAGTAGAATTAGTAACGCTTCCATTTGATCCTAGCAAAAGAAAGCCTTTGTCTTTGACCAAACGATTTTTTACTCACTATTTTTCAGCCTTAAACGATACCTTGCTCATGGCCAAATATGAAGTGACCAACACCCTTTTTTCTTTGTTTCAATCGGAAATGCAACAAGAACCATTGCTTTACAGCGAAAGTTGTCGCGATTCCTTGTGGTACGGATTATTTCCTTACAGCGAAAAATGGGCTAGAAATTATTCTTGGCATCCACAATTTTCAGAGCATCCTGTGGTCAATGTTTCGTATTGGCAAGCTCAACAATTTTGTGCTTGGTTCGAACATCAATATGAGCTCATTTTTCACGAAAAGGTCTCTATCCGTCTACCAACCGAATCGGAATGGGTCTTGGGTGCAAGAGGAGGTCTGTCAAATTCGCCTTATCCATGGGGTGGACCTTACGTTAGAAATATCAAAGGAGATTTTTTGGCTAATCACAATCCAAAAATGAGTGAGTCCGAAAATGTATTTGGGTACGACACACTTAGCTTGTCTAATTTTTTTCACTCACATTTTACCGACCAGCACGACTTTGACGGAGAAGCCGTTTTGGCCCCTGTGGATGCATATTTTCCTAATGGTTTTGGACTATTTAATGTTGCAGGAAATGCAGCAGAAATGATTCTTGATTCTCATTATACCAAAGGGGGGTCTTGGAAAAGCAACTCGTACTATTTACAAATAAATTCTAAAGAATCGTGGAATCATAAACCCAACCCGTTTACTGGATTTAGGGTTGTTCTCATTAAAAAACATACCGGTAATTGACTCAAGCAGGGATAATTATTTCAGTTTTTCTCTACGTTTTTGCTCTTTAGGCGATTGAGGTTGAAATAAAAACCCGAGATTATTTGCCAACTCATTGAAATTTGTTCGTTGGGAGCTGTCGCACAAGTTTTTGATATCCATAAAGTGCTCGTAATGTATTCTTTCTAACTCTTTCACGCTATTTGCCACTAAGGTCAGTAATGAATCATTCACCACCGGAATTTCCTTTTTAAGGCCTTGGTACATGTTGTTTTTTAACCGTACAATTGACAAATGTATTGATTTCACGTCTTTTCTGTGAACGCGAACTAATTTGGTGAACTCTTGCTGCTGGTTTTCATCAAATTGTAACTTTTCTACAATTACCTCCATAGGTTTTGGGGGTTGAGAATGAGTTTTATTGTCAAAAAATAAAAAGCCAAGTGCAATAGCGTTGGATAAAACCAAAAACAAGATAACGAGTTTTGTTGTATTATTCATACAGAGAATAGTTTAAATTTGGATAAGGGTAAGGCTGTGATTCAGAGTTGGAGGTGTTTTGAAACACGTGTTTCCCCACTATACTAAGGTTTACTATAAAAACGAGGACAGCCGCGGCCAAAAACAACTTCGTATGAAATCGAGAAATTCGCTCTTGATATTCAATCTTTAGTTGTGTTTTTTCGAACAACATTTCAGGCACTTCCACCTGTTCAATTTTTTGTAGTTGAGATAATTCGGTTTTCATCTGTTTAATTGTTTCTTCATATTGACTCTTGCTCTCGATAGAAGCGACTCAACCGCTTTTTCCGATAAGTCCAATACTTCTGCTATTTCCTTTTGACTCAGTCCATCAATCACTTTTAGTAGTAAGGCCCCTTTTTGTTTGGGAGGTAATTGGTTCAATTGGTTGAATATTTCACTAACCGCCTGTTTTTGTTCTAGTATTACTCCGGGGTGATTGAATTCAATCCTGTCGTCTTCTTTGTTTTGTCTTGAAAAAAGCACTCGTATTCTTCTTTTTTTGGACTTTATGACATCCATACAATGATTAATCGTAATTCTATATATCCATGTCTTTAGACTAGATTGCTCTCGAAATCCTTCAATTTTTCTGTGTATTTTTACAAAAATGTCTTGTGTGGCTTCTTCTGCTTCTTCTAAGTTTTGCAAGTAATTTAATGAAACATTGTACACCATTTTACCAAATTGGTTGTACATCTCATTAAATTCTATAGGTTGTTTCATTTGGGATACAAGGTTCGTTACTTTGACGAAAATTTTAACAAATTCCCTCAGATCTACGCCTCATTTATTTGGCAGTGTTTCTTAATTCTGCTTTTGCACTAATTACAGCCGTTTTTATTGGGTGTTGACCACAATTGTAACGGAGTTGGTTTGTTCACCTAGAGGCATTCCGGGTGTAAAAGTAACTTCAATAACTCCTGTATTTCAGGGTGCTATTGGTTCTTTGGGAAAATCTGGAACTGTACAAGTACACGACCCTTTTACACTTGTAAAAAATAGTGATTGATTTCCCGTATTGGTGACAGTAAATATGTTAAAATAATCCTCGCCTAAGGCAATTGCACCAAAATTATGATCTATCTTATCAAAAGCGAAAGTGGTAACCTGTATTTCTTGAGATTCTCCTAGGTTCTCCTTAATGGCCAACTCGTTTTTTTGGTTGGATATTTCTTTTCTGGCTTTTGATAATTCTACTTCAATATTTTCATAATATTGAGCCAACTCATTGTATTTCTTCTTGCTAACACAAGAAGAAATACTGAGTAGAATTATTAATCACCCTAGAATATAGGTTGTTTTTGTCACCATTTTCTTCAAAAATACTGTTTACTTTGCTGGGTCTGGTTGGATATCTCCTGTAATGGTCAGTTGAGTTGTGGCAGGATTTGTATTTGCCGTGATTGTTACAAACTTTGTTTGAACTCCTGATTGACCAGCAGGCTTATATTCCACACTAATTTCTCCCGTTTCTCCCGGAGCAATTGGCTCTTGAGGCCACTTTGGAACTGTACAACCGCATGATCCTTTGGCATTAGAGATTACAAGAGGTTCTGTACCTGTATTGGTAAAAACAAAAGTATGCCTATTAGTAGAAGAAGCCAATACCTTTCCAAAATCTTTCTTGGGTTCCTTAAAATTAATGGAAGTAGCAGGCAAAGCAGGCTGAGCAGGTTGCTGAACAGCAGGCTGCTGAACCCGATTGGTTTGGTTCTGTGGTAACGTACTAGGAAAATTAGCTCCTTGATTATTTGTTTGTACCGCAGCAGAAGGTGTAGAAGGTGCAATTGTTCTTCCTCCCTCGTTGGTCATCACTTTGTAAGTGTTAAAAAGAGTAAGCGCTCCTATTACGGCTACTGCTCCTATCAATAAGTTATTGTTCTTCATGTTTCTTTGGGTTATGTTTAAATTTTGATTAACAAATATAAAAAAAGTTCATTCAGAATTACAATCGATTCCTAGTACTTCTTAGAAAGATCCAACTGCTTGTATTCTTGCTTATTCGAAATAAGCTCAATTCCTTTTTTGTAGATCGGGTTCAACTCATTAAATATTTGGTAAAACTCACTAAATCCCCAATAGTTTTGAGCAATTAAAGCTTTCAATCGCACTGTTATGACCTCTTCTGCTTGACTAAATTCATCCTCCTTGTATGTCAAATTCTTGTCGGTTGCATATTGTATCATCTGCGACAAGGCATTTTGCATATCAAAAGATTCTTGGTAAACCTTAAAATCAGAGTAATTGGAATCTAGCCAAACTCTGTTTTTATTGACATATTCAAGCGCAAATCTGTTCATAATTCCTTTCCTCACTAGTGCCAAAAAATAAGGAGATGTTCCAGTTGTGTCTACAGGTACAAAAACATCGGGGATTATTCCTCCTCCCGAATATACTTCTCGACCGGTGACCAACGTTTTGAAAACGAGAGAATCAGGAATTTTAATGCTATCCTTAGAAAACGATTCTCCATTTAAATACCGTTCGTATTTCTCCTTGCGATAAGCTTTAGTTCCTCCTTCATAAGATTTTTGAATACATCTGCCCGATGGGGTGTAATATCGCTGGGTAGTTATCCTTACTTTAGAACCATCCGTTAGCGGAATTGGTCTTTGAACCAATCCTTTGCCAAAAGTTCTGCGCCCTACCAAAGCTCCCCTATCCCAATCTTGAACAGCTCCAGAAACTATCTCACTTGCAGAGGCAGTACTTTCATTGACAAGAACTACTAATTTCCCTTTCTGAAAAAGCCCTCGATAAGTGGAAAAGAAGTCTTTTTTAGGATAGCTCCTACCCTCAGTGTACACAATTAATTTTTTCTTTGGTAGAAATTCATCCGCCAATTTAAATGCTTGATCCAAATATCCACCGCCATTATTTTGCAGGTCCAAAATCAATGATTTCATGCCCTGAAATTTCAATTTTCTCATCGCTTGTTGAACTTCTGCTTGGGTGGTTTTTGCAAATGCGTTCAACTTGATATATCCTATTTCCTCATCAATCATGTAAGCAGCGTCCACACTGTGGATTGGGATTTTATCTCTGATAACTTCAAATTCAATAAGTTCATCTTCTCCACCTCTACGGATCGTCATGGTCACCTTTGTTCCTTTCTTTCCTAATAATCTTTTCCTTACTCCCGAATTTTGCAATCCTACTCCCGCAACTAATTCTTCGTCAATTTTAATAACTTGATCCCCTGCCGACACACCTACTTTAGCTGAAGGTCCTCCGGGAATTGCTTGTACCACTAAGAGAGTGTCGTTCAAGATTTGAAACCTCACTCCTACTCCTTCAAAATTTCCTTTCAATGGAGCTTCTACTGCTTCTACTGATGCTGCAGGGATGTAAGCAGAATGGGGGTCTAATTTCTCTAGCATTGCCTTAATTGCCTCATCTACCAATTTGGGGGAATTCACTGAATCTACATAGAGTTGCTCAATTATATCAATTAGCTTTGCTACTTTATAAATGGTCTTGTTCTTATCTGTTTCAACCTGAGCGTAGATACCACGAGAGGCAACTAACACAATGAGCAGAATCAATGCCGCAATTTTTTTCATTTTTTCTTTCTATTTATTTTTCAATCAATTCACCAAATTTGTCGTAGAGCTTCTCTGAAAGGATTTTATCTTTTTTATATTCTATTTCACTTTTAAGCACTTCATTTTTGTAGTACTCTCTCCACACGCCCACTTTCTTTCCTTTTTCGTAGGACTCTTCCTTGTATGTGGCTCCTGATTCAAAATTAAACAACCAATCGCCATCTGGAACCCCCATAAGGTAAGAAGTTTTGTAGCTCACACTTCCATCGTCAAAATACGAATTATCTTTTCCGTGAATAACTCCTTGTTTGTATTCCTTATCGATAATTAGAGTGCTGTCCCTCAAAAATTTCTGATAAACACCATCAAATTTATTCTTTTTATACTGAACTGTTCGTTTTAATTCTCCAGAAGGGTAAAACTCTAAAAATATTCCTTGTTTCTCTCCTCCCGCATATTCTTCTTGTTTTTTTAACTTTCCACTAGAAAAGAAATAATACTGCTTGCCATGCTTCACTCCAAATCTATAATTGTTTTGCCAAAACACTACAGAATCTTCCTCAAAAGCTGTCCAAGTGCCATTAGGCTTTCCCTCCGCATAGTTCTTAATCATTTTTGGATTGCCGGACTCGTAAAAATAAATCCACGTTCCCTCTTGAATCCCGTTCAAAAAAGAAAGTTGCATTTCTGGTTTTTTATTAGAAAAAAAAGAAACGCATTTCCCTGAATAAGGAGGTTTTCCCGGTTTGTTTTTATCAAGAGCAATATTTGTTGTGGGATCAAATGACAGGTCATTGTTGCAATCACACATTAGATTTGATGAGTTGCTTTTTCTTACCTTCTGAGGGCGATTGTCTGTACTGTCAATGGCTATTTCTGCTGCGGGTGTTGTTTCACCTACTCGGTAAACTTTTCGTTGGGATAGAGAGCTGAAAGAAATCACACATAAAATTAATCCGAGGGTTGTTTTTATTCTCATATTTTTCGCTCTTTTATTGTAGTCTTGGTATCAGTAATTATACCAAACGCAGATTGTAAGGAAGAATTATAAATAATTAACAGGATTTGTATTGATTGAAGTTTGTATCAACTCAACTCCTGAAGTTTTTTCCTCTAGTATTTCTTGGAACAACTCTATGGTAAATTGTTCGCTCTCGTAATGCCCAATATCGGCAATGATTATTTCATTTTCCGCATCAAAAAACTGGTGGTATTTGTAATCTCCGGTCACAAACATGTCAGAGCCTTGCGCCTTGGCAGCCTCCAGCAAAAAACTTCCTGAGCCTCCACAAACCGCTATTTTCTTCACTTTTTTTGTGTGAATGTGTGTGTGCCGTATGCAGTCCGTTTTCATTGCCGACTTTAGGTGCGACAAAAATTTGTTCGATTCTATTTCTTCTTTCAATTCTCCTACAATTCCTGAACCCAACTGGCTATTTATGTTGGCAATTGGAATTATTTCGTAGGCCACTTCTTCGTAAGGATGCACTTTATTTACCTCCGCCACGATTCTGTTTGCCTCTTGGTTCATCACCAATACCTCTATTTTTGTTTCGTTCATAAAGTTGGTTTTGCCTTTTTCGCCATAAGCAGGATTGGTTGATTCTCCTGGTAAAAAGCTCCCTTTTCCTTCCGAATTGAAACTACAATTGGAGTAATCACTAATGTGACCGGCTCCGTTTGCAAATAGATTTTCGCGCACTCGCTCCACTACTTCGGGCTTTTCGCTTGGACAATACACCACCAGTTTACTCATTCGGTTTGCCATCGGGGATAAAACCCGAATGTTCTCGAGTCCCATTTTTTGAGCTATTTTCTGGTTTACTCCGTTTTTCAGTACATTGTCCAAATTGGTGTGACAGGCATATATGGCAATATCGTTTTTTATGGCTTTGATAATTACTCGCTCAATATAGTTCTTCCCGTTAAGTTTTTTTAATCCACTAAACACTATCGGGTGATGTGCAATAATAAGCTCACATCCTTTTTCTATTGCCTCGTCTACCACCGATTCTATACAGTCTAGGCACAACAATACTTTGGATATTTCTTGGTGGTTGTTTCCTGTAATCAATCCACTGTTGTCGTACGATTCTTGGTAACTGAGCGGGGCAGTTTGTTCGAGGATTCGAGTTATTTCTCTTAGTTTCATCTGTTGCTTTTTGTAAGTCATAAATATAAGGAATCTCAAATTGATTCTTTCTTTTTACTAAAATTCTATTCGTCTATCATGTTGAACTAGATTCAGTATATCTATTCATTGAAATATTAACTCAGAATTCTACGCGATATATTCTCTAAAAATGCTCAACTAAATTCAGCATGACAGGGAATTAACTAAATTTTATTTTATAAATTTACTTTACAAATAAAAACACGACACAACAATGATAGGAGTATATATTTTGGGAGCAATACTGGGCGTAGTAGGTATGCTAGCCAGTGCACAATTGAAACGAAAGTTTGCAACATATTCGAAAATTCATCTTCAAAACGGAATGAGTGGAAAAGAAATTGCAGAAAAAATGCTTGCCGACAACGGAATTACCGGTGTAAAAGTGATGGCGGTGCAAGGACAATTGACCGATCATTACAACCCCATGAACAAAACCGTAAATTTATCGGAGGTGGTGTACCACGAAAGAAATGCAGCTGCTGCGGCCGTTTCGGCTCACGAAGTAGGACATGCCGTGCAGCATGCCACCAATTATTCTATGCTTCATATGCGCTCCAAACTGGTTCCAATTGTGAGTTTTGGATCGCAGTACATGCAATGGATTTTGTTGGGCGGAATTCTTACTATTCAGGTTTTTCCTGGGTTGCTCTTGGCGGGGATTTGTTTGTTTGCCCTCACAACACTATTTAGTTTGGTTACCTTGCCCGTAGAGTTTGACGCCAGCAAAAGGGCTTTGGCTTGGCTCAAAGGAAACAACATTGTGACTACCCAAGAATATGCAGGATCCAAAGACGCGTTAAAATGGGCCGCCATGACTTATGTGGTGGCAGCTTTGAGCTCTATTGCTACTTTGCTCTATTATGTGAGTATTTATATGAATAGGAGGTAGGGGTTTTATATCAATAAATCCCTTTTCCTGAATTAACCACAACTTTTGACCAAGAAAAGGAAAGTCGCTTATTTTGGATGCATTGGATGTATCCACTGGCTAAAGTTTCTGATTAGTTCTTTTTACCTCAGTCGAGAAAAATTCTCGTTGTAAGATCCCGCATCAAATGCGAGATGACAATGTAAAAAAAGACTTTCGCCTTGTGGCCAAACTACTTCACCCCAGTACTTCCAAAACCACCTTCTCCTCTATTTGTTTCGGATAATTCGGTGACTAAGTTCCACTCGGCTTGGTCGTATTTGGCTATAACCAATTGGGCAATTCGCTCGCCATTTTCTACCACAAAATCTTCGTTGCTCATATTAATCAAAATCACACCAATGTCTCCGCGGTAATCGGCATCAATGGTGCCTGGAGCGTTCAATACGGTGATTCCTTTTTTGTAGGCCAATCCACTTCTTGGACGCACTTGCGCCTCGTATCCATCGGGCAAAGCTATGTGCAATCCGGTGGGGATTAGTCTTCTTTCTAGCGGTTTTAGCGTGATCCACTCTTCTAAATTTGCTCTCAAATCCAATCCTGCTGATTGGGGAGTTGCGTATTGCGGCAATTCGTGCTGCGAATTATTGATGATTTCTATTTTCATGGCTTTTTCTTCTTGTTACAAATTTGATTGTTTTATCCACAATCGCAAAACGAAAAGACACAAATCTGTTTTGTTTAACAAAAAAGCATAATTATAAAACAAAAAATTGTGTCCCTACTAAAGAAAATGATTACCTTTATTAGTAGAAAAAAATTGAAAGAATTCATTGTGATTGAAATACTCAACTGTGAAATATTCTTCGCAAGATCCTGAATCAAGTTCAGGATGACAATGAAAAAATACACGCTAATAATGGGATTATTAATAGTTTTTGCCACTTTCTGGTTCATGGAATTCATGGCTTGGTTTACTCACAAGTATGTGATGCACGGGTTTTTGTGGAATTTACACCTAGACCATCACGTGCCAAACAAAGACAGTTTTTTTGAAAAAAATGACGCGTTTTTCTTGATTTATGCCATCCCCTCTTGGTTGTGCATTATGCTCGGGTCCATGTTTGGGTATTGGAATGTGATGTACGTAGGTTTTGGGATTTTGACTTACGGAATTGCATATTTCTTGGTGCACGAGGTATTTATTCACCAGCGGCTAAAATGGTTTAGAAATAGCGACAATGTATATTTAAGAGCGATAAGAAGAGCGCACAAAATGCACCACAAACACACAGGAAAAGAAGATGGCGAGTGTTTTGGTATGCTCATCGTTCCTTGGAAATACCTAAATCAAGAACTTAAAAAAGCTCGGGCTTAATTCCTCCATACGTATGAAAAAAGCGGTAGTTGTAGGGTCTGGAATTGCGGGATTGGCTTCTGCCATTCGGTTGCAAAACAAAGGATATTCGGTTCTGGTTTTGGAAAAAAACGCCTATCCCGGAGGAAAACTGACACAACTCAGCGGAAACGGCTATCGTTTTGATGCGGGTCCTTCGCTTTTTACTATGCCCAATTTGGTGACCGAACTTTTTGAACTTTCTGGAAAAAACCCCAAAGATTATTTCGATTACGACCAGCTCGATGTGTTGTGCAATTATTTTTATGAAGACGGCACACGCATTTCTGCTTACAAAGAAATAGACCGTTTTGCGGAAGAAATAGACCGAAATACGAAAGATTCTGCCGAAAAAGTAAAAAAACACCTCAACAAGAGTAAATTCATTTACGGAGCCACCGAAGAACAATTTCTCAATCGTTCGCTCCATAAAGTACGTTCGTTTTTGTCTTTTTCTACTTTAGTGTCGATTCTCAAATTGCCTTTTTTGAACATATTTAGTACCATGAATCAAGTGAACGAAAAAATGTTTGCCGATTCCAAAACTATTCGACTTTTTAATAGATACGCTACTTACAACGGCTCTAATCCATACAAAGCGCCAGGAATTTTGAACATCATTCCTCACCTAGAATTTGGATTAGGAGCTTATTTGCCCAAAGGCGGAATGCATGAAATCACCAATAGCCTAGTACAATTGGCCAAAGATATTGGCGTAGAGTTTCGGTTTGATGAAGAAGTAATATCGATAGAAACAGAAGGAAACAAAGCCAAAAGCGTACGTACAAAATCGGATAATTACGAAGGCTATAGTATTGTGTGTAATGCCGACATTCATACCGTGTACGAAAAATTGATTCCTTCTGCCAAGAAACTTGCCCAAGTGGACAAGCAAGAACGATCGAGCTCTGCGTTGATTTTTTATTGGGGAATTGGCAAAGAGTTTCCAGAATTGGACGTACACAATATTCTATTTACCGAAGATTACAAAACCGAATTTGACCATCTTTTTGAGTCCAAAACAATCACACAAGACCCCACTATCTACATCAATATTACTAGTAAAAAGCTGAAAGAAGATGCTCCCGAGGGAAAGGAAAACTGGTTTGTGATGATAAATGTGCCCTCGGTGTATGGACAGGACTGGGACACAATGATAGCGGAGGCTCGCAAACATATCTTGGCAAAACTATCCCGCAATTTGGGAACGGACATAGAACCGCTTATCGAGTTTGAGGAGCTATTGACTCCCAAGCTTATTCAGGACAAAACCAATTCGTACAAAGGTTCGCTTTATGGAACTTCGAGCAACAATCGATTTGCAGCATTTTTCCGTCACAAAAACTTCTCGTCTGAGTTCAAAAACTTGTATTTCTGTGGTGGAAGTGTACATCCTGGTGGAGGAATTCCGCTGGCGCTATCGTCTGCCAAAATAATTGATAAACTTATAAAATGATCAAACAACTATCTCTTGAAAATCGCTGGATTGGGCTTTTGGCCATTGTGTACACCGTGGGTCTGGTAGGGATTAGTCTTACTAGCTTAAGGCCTATGTTTTTGGCGCTCACTCCGCTCAATTTGCTCCTTACTTTGGTGGTGTTTTACAAGGTAAACAAAGATTTTAGCGGTTCTTTTTTGATTCTGTCGTTGCTTGTATTTCTAATCGGGTTTTCGGTAGAAGCGCTGGGAGTTGCTACCGGGATATTGTTTGGCAGCTATGCTTATGGCAGTCCTTTTGGTTTCAAACTATTTGATACTCCTGTGATGATTGGGGTCAACTGGCTGTTTTTGGCGCTTTCGAGTTACGGAATTGTACAATATTTCACCAAAAACAAATTGTTGCTTGTATTGGTGCCCCCATTTCTGATGGTTGGGCTCGATTTTTTGGTGGAGCCAGTCGCCATGAAACTAGGATTCTGGGGATGGGAAAATGACCTGATTCCCCTTCAGAATTACATGATGTGGTTTGTCACTAGCCTAGTTATTCATGGCATCATTAGATGCTTTTCGCCTAGTATTCATGCCAAGATTAGTTTCGCTATTTTTGGAATTCAAGTAGCCTTTTTTGCCTTACTAAACCTCATCTTGTTATGGAATTTTTAGAAACAAAACACCTCTATTTTTATGTGCTAATTTTTGCGCTTTCGTATCCGCTGGCTCAGAGTTTTGAGCACCGGATTACCTATTACCGAAAGTGGAAAAAGCTATTCGCGGGCATTGCCGCCATGATGGTTATATTTATTCCTTGGGATGTTTGGTTTACGAATTATGGCGTGTGGTGGTTCAATCACGAATACACTTCGGGGTTGCGTATTTTTCTGCTTCCTATCGAAGAATGGTTGTTTTTTATCCTCATTCCTTTTGCTTGTTTTTTTATTTACGAAGTGCTCAATTATTTTGTAAAAAAAGATGTGTTGCTCCAGTTTGCTCGTCCATTTCTTGCCGTATTATCTCTTTCACTCCTGGTGGCATCCTTTATTTTTGTCGAGAAACTATATCCTTTTGTTACCTTTTTGGCAACAAGCATTTTGGGGCTTATTACGGTTTATTTTAATCCCAAATGGTTGGGGAGGTTTTTGTTGATGTATTTTGTGAGTTTAATACCGTTTTTGTTGGTCAATGGGATTCTTACTGGCTCTCTCATTCAATCACCGGTGGTCAATTACAATCCCGATGAAATTATCGGTTTCAGAATTATCACCATTCCATTTGAGGACAGTATTTACAGCCTCCTGATGCTCCTGATGGTGATGTGGGTGTACAAAGGATTTGACACTGAATCGAATGCCTAAGGCTTTTTCAGCATTTGTTTTAAGTTCATTCCCTCTAAGTTGTAGATAAACCATAAGTAAAAAGTAAAAAGCACTGAATTAACTCCTAAGATTAATAAAATAGAATCGGGGAATATCCATTTGAACAAGACACTCACAAAATACAAAACCACCGCAAACAACAAGAAAAAACTAGCTTTCTTTATGTTGTACGGAATGGGATAATGTTTTTGTCCCAAAAGGTAAGAAGTAATCATCATTCCACCATACACCGCAAAAGTAGTCCAGGCGGATGCCACATAACCTAGCAGTGGAATAAATAGTAAATTGAGAATGATGGTAAGCACCGCTCCTCCCATGGCAATGTACGCACCAAATTTGGTCTGGCCCGAAAGCTTATACCAGATAGATTGGTTGTAATAAATTCCCAGAAAAATATTGGCTACCAAAAGGATAGGTACCACGTGCAGTCCTTCCCAGTATTCTTTTTTTGGCAACAACCACTTGAACACCTCTAGGTACATTAAGATAAACAAGAACATTATGGAGACTGCCAGCACAAAGTAATTCATGACGGTGCGGTAGGTTTGATTGGCGTTAGCTTCCTTGGCTCGGGCAAAGAAAAATGGTTCTGCTGCGTATCTAAACGCCTGGATAAACAACGAAATAAGAATAGACAATTTGTACACACCGGAATAAATTCCCACTTGCTGCTTGGCCACTTCTACTCCATCTACAGGTTCTATCACTCGTCTGAGTATGATACGATCGAAGGTTTCGTTGATAATCCCTGCAAAACTTCCAAGCATCAATGGTAGTGAATATACCAGCATATTGGCGAGCAGCTTTCGGTTGATGTGCCATGTTACTTTGATAAACTCGGGATACAAAAGCACTAGTTTGACGCAAGTTGCTATAAGGTTGGAAATAAAAATATAGCCAATTCCTATGGCAGGATCATAGATTAGCTCCACTAGGGTTGTTCGGTTTCCGTGATCAAAACTAGTTTTGGCGAAAGCAATAAAGAAGAGATTGAAAAAGATGTTGGTCCCGATGTTTATCAAGTTTATTTGCGCAAACTTTTTGGCCCTACTTTCGTTTCGCAGTTTGGCCATGGGAATTGTGGCAAACGCATCTAACCCCAGAATAAGGGCGAGGTAAATGATAAAATCTGGACGAGAGGCGTACCCGATAAGATCGGCAATGGACTGAGTAAACAAAAACCCAATCAAGATAAAAAATCCGCTGGATACGGCAATAAATGTGAGCGCAGTGCTGTATACACTCGATTGCTTTTCTTCGATTTTGGAAAACCTAAAAAAAGCTGTTTCCATACCAAAACCGAGTAACACCATAAAGAACGCAACATTGGCATACAACTCAGATACCTCTCCGTATTGAGCCGTGCTAAAACTGGTAACATAGAGCGGAGTGAGCAAAAAATTTAGGATACGAGCAAACATACTACTTACTCCGTAAATAGCGGTTTGCCCTGCTAATTTTTTGATTACGCTCAAGTTGAGTTTTTTTTGTTACTTAAAGTTTGGTTTTCTTCTCTCGATAAAAGCCGATGTTCCCTCTTTGAAATCGTCTGTTCCAAAACAATTTCCAAACTCTTCTATTTCGGTTGCAAATCCATCCACACCATCTACATAGTTGGCGTTTACGGATTTGATAGCGAGCGATATTGCCGAAGAAGAATTCTTGGCTATTTTGCTAGCCAATTCGCGGCACTTTTCCATCAATCCTTCGGGAGATGTTATGTGATTTACCAATCCCCATTTTTGGGCATCTTCTGCCGATATCATTCCTGCTGTAGCAATCATTTCTAGGGCTTTTCCTCTACCTACTAATTGTGCCAATCGCTGTGTTCCTCCATATCCAGGAATTACTCCCAACGATACTTCTGGCAATCCCATTTTGGCATTCTCCGAAGCTACTCTGAGGTGAGCCGACATAGCTAATTCTAGTCCTCCACCTAGCGCAAAACCATTGATTGCTGCAATGATTGGAGTCGATAAGTTTTGTGCCAAATCAAATAATTTGTCGTGTCCTTCTTTGCTCAATTTTTTTCCTTCTTCTACCGAAAAAGAGGCAAATTCTTTGATGTCTGCTCCAGCCACAAAAGCCTTTTCTCCTGATCCTGTTAGGATAATTACTTTTACCGCGGTGTCCTTTTCTGCTTCTTTCAGTGCTTCAGATAATTCGCTAATTGTTTGCGAATTAAGCGCGTTTAATTGTTTGGGTCTGTTTATCGTAATGGTTCTTACCGAATCGGTGTTTTCGATGATAATATTGATTTCTGACATATCATTTAGGTTTTTTTAACTCTTATCCAAAGTTAATAGTTTCTCTTCTCCAGAATGAAGGAATCCATATTATTATTCCCTAATAGGTGTTGATAAGTGAAGTTAATCTTAACTTAATATTTCGTTCTTCAAAAAATCTATATCTTTAATTCATGAAATTTTCCTCTGGCATCTTCTTTTCTTTTGTTCTCGGGTTTATTGCCTTTCTTATTTCCTCCTTGGGAGTTTATTGGGTGATAAATGACCCCGAAAACGAACTTGTCGTGTTAGTTATTTCGGCAATCAATGGCGTATTGGTGTATGGTGTTTCCTATTTTTCTTTACAGATTTATACCAAAAAAAAATTCATAAATATTTATCGTTCTATTGGCATCGTGTACGAAAAAAACGGAGACATTTTTGGAAAAGACGCACAGCTAGAAATTGAAAAATGGCTGAACAAAAAATCTTCTGAGATACTGGAACTAAAATCGACTGAGGCGTATCGCAGGGAGTTTTTTGGAAACCTAGCTCACGAGCTCAAGACTCCTGTTTTTAGTGTAGAAGGATACATTCTTACCTTGCTAGAAGGAGGATTGGAAGACGAAAATATCAATCGTAAATTTCTTCAAAAGGCTGCCAAAGGAATCGATCGCATTACTAAAGTAATTGCTGACATGGACACTATTACTAAGATAGAATCGGGAAATTTAAAGTTGAATCTTAAGAGAATTTCTTTGTTTGAATTGATTAAGAATATCATTTTGGAACTAGAAGACTTGGCCGATAGTAAGGAATTAAAGCTTGTGTTGGAAAAATCTGCTGTGGCAGAAATATTTGTAATTGCCGACAAAATTAAGCTAGAACAAATCATTACCAATTTGCTTTCTAACTCAATTTACTACGGAAAAAAAGGAGGTAAAACGGTCATTTCTGCCAAAGAAATGACAAAAGGCAAAGTGCTTGTTTCGGTCGAAGACAATGGAGTGGGAATAGCCCGGGAGCATCTTCCTAGGCTATTTGAACGGTTTTATCGAGTAGAAAAAAGTAGAGATAGAAACCAAGGAGGTTCAGGAATTGGACTTGCAATTGTAAAACACATTGTGGAAGCCCACAACCAAAAAATTACTGTTGCTAGCGAACCCAACCAAGGAACTACTTTTAGTTTTACGCTGGAGCGGGGTTAAAACTCAATCTCCAATTGCTCGGGCAACAACCGGAATGATTTTCGGTGGTAGTTTGTAGAACCAAAATCTCTTATTGCTTGTCGGTGTGCCTTGGTAGGATAACCTTTGTTTTTGTTCCAATCATACACCGGAAACTCCACATGATAAGCTTTCATGATATCGTCTCGGTAGGTTTTGGCTAAAATGGAAGCTGCGGCAATAGGCAAGTATTTTCCATCTCCTTTTACAATACACACGTGTTCTGTTTTCTTGTATTTATTGAATCTGTTTCCATCAATTAACAGCAGATTAGGGATCTTTTTTAGCTTGTCTACTGCTCTGTGCATTGCCAAAAACGAAGCGTTCAAAATATTAATTTCATCAATTTCTTCGGGCGAAACGATTCCCACTCCCCAGGCAATTGCTTCTTTTTCTATGATAGGGCGGAGCAATTCTCGCTTCTTTTCAGATAAAATTTTGGAGTCTGTGAGAATTTCGTTCTTGAAGTTTTTGGGTAAAATAACTGCTGCCGCTACCACTGGTCCCGCCAAGCATCCTCGTCCGGCCTCGTCACAGCCCGCTTCTATTTTTAATTTGTCGTAGTTTAACTCTAACATGCTAATCCTTTTAAACTCTTGCCTCCACGAGAATGAAAAAATAATAATTTAACTTTCTTGAACCTCAACAATCGTTTTCCAAACGATTTCAGCTGTTTTATCCCAACTAAAGTGATTTGCTCGTTCTTTTCCGTGTTCTATAAGTTCTTCTCTTAATGATTCGTCTTTATACACGCGTTTCATTCCGTTTTTAATATCCTCTACCGAAAATGGATTGACATAAATTGCCGCATCACCCCCTACTTCGGGCAAAGAAGTTTTGTCGGATGCAATTATCGGAAGCTGACATTTCATAGCCTCTACTAACGGTATTCCGAATCCCTCAAAGTAAGAAACGTAGGTGAGGGCAAGTCCTGACCCATAAATATTGTTTAATTCCTGGGAATGAACATGTCCGGTAAAAATAACTTCTGATTGAAATTTCATTACGTCAAAAACCTGTTTAATTTCTTGATTCCACCAATATTTTTCTCCCACCATCAGCAGCTTTACCTCGCTTTTTGTTTCTTTTTTAAATTGATCAAAAGCTTGAAATAATTTCGTTACATTTTTTCGAGGGTGTAAAGCGCTCACAAACAAAAAATAAGGCTTTCCATTGGTATATTTTCCTCTGATATTTTCCTTTTCTTTTTCAGGAATTGGCGAAAAAGAAGATCCCACCCCATTGTGAGCTACAATTATTTTGTCTTGCTCTATCTCAAAACTTCCGGCAATATCTTGTTTAGAATATTCCGAAACGGTGATGATTTTGGAGGCTTTTTGAGCAAACTTCGGAAAAAAATAGTTGACGTAATTTCTATTCCAGAAAGGAATATCATTGGGATAATGTACAAAACTCAAATCGTGAATTACAGGAATTTGTTTTATTTGAGACTGAAGACTTAGATAGCCATCAGGTGAAAGAAAAACATCTATTTGGTGTTTTTTTAACGCTTTTTTTACGCCAAATTCAAACCAAAGGTAGTACAAAAAAGGGTGTCGCGCCTGAGGATGTATCACTATTGGCGTAACGTTAGTGCCATATACAAACTTATCGTCATAGGATCTGTCAAAGAAAAAGAAGAATTCGTGTTCAGGGTGGTTTTCAACCAATCTTTTTGCTACTTCGTGAGTAAACCAACCAAATCCTTCAAGCTTTTTGGTAAGTAGAAATCGGGTATTTATGGCAATTTTCATCTTAGGGACTAAGGTAATTTTTTCTAATGAAATTGCCTAGTTACATTGCCATCAAAAGTAGATCGATGTTTTTGTGAGGCAAGCTAAATGCCTCCCCTAGAGTTTTGCTTGTTAGCATTCCCTTGTATACATACACTCCATGTCTAAAGCCTTTATTTTCTCTTACCATTTTGGCAATTCCGCCTTCTTCCCCTATTTGTATAAGCAACGGAGAAAATATATTGCTCAAAGCAAAAGAAGCTGTTCGCGACACGGAGGAGGCGATATTTGGCACACAGTAGTGAATAACCCCATGTTTTGTAAACACGGGAGATTTGTGGTTAGTAACTTGTGAGGTTTCGAAGCAACCTCCTTTATCAATACTCACATCCACAATGACCGCTCCTTCCTTCATGCATTCAACCATTTCTTCTGAAACTACACAAGGAGTTGTGCCGTTGCTCGTTCTCAACGCTCCGATTGCCACATCAGCCCTCATCAAAGCTTTTTCTAATACTTTTGGATTGATAATAGAGGTCCAAATAGAAGTATTCAGGTCATTTTGTATTCTTCGTAACTTGTACACATTATTGTCAAATATCTTGACGCTTGCTCCCAGTCCGATAGCAGATTTTGCGGCAAATTCTCCTACTGTTCCCGCCCCTATTATGACTACTTCTGTAGGGGAAACACCTGCTATTCCTCCGAGTATGGTTCCTCTTCCGTTGTTGAGATTACTCAAGTAATGAGAAGCAATTCCAATAGATTTTATCCCGGCAATTTCCGACATTGATCGAATTACGGGGTATACGTCATCTTCGTCTTTTACAAAATCCCAAGCAATTGCTGTGATTTTCTTTTTCATCAGCATCTCAAGCGTGTTCTTTGGGTGGACAGAAAGCTGTAAAGCAGCAAACAAGGTTTGATTTCCGGTCATCATATCAATCTCCTCTTTGCTGGGAGGAGCTACTTTAATGATTATGTCTGCCTTAAACACCTCTGACGTATCGTAACAAATTTCGGCACCCACCTCGCTATAGTCTCTATCAACAAAATTGGCATTGACTCCAGCATTGGTTTCTACACACACTTTGTGCCCGTTGCTCACAAGTAGCGCTACTGCCTCGGGAACAAGCGAAACTCTGTTTTCTTGAAAACTTGTTTCTTTTGGAATACCTATGAATAATTTTTTACTTCTAGTTCCTGCTAGCTGCAGTTTTTCTTGAGGCACCATAAGTGCTTCTTTTGCTAAGGATTTTAGTACATCTGAAGACATATCAATAGGTTAGGGTGATGATTCGAGTAGTGTCTACTACCTCGATAGTTAAATTTACAAATTTTTCGTCTAAGTACGTCAATATTTTATCGGGCCATTCGAAAAAACAAATTGCCCCACTGTCTAAAATTTCCATTATTCCGATATCTAACAATTCCATCTCATCGTTCAACCGGTACAAGTCAAAATGAAAAACAGAATGGTTGTTTGTTGTTCTGTATTCATTTACAATTGAATAGGTGGGGCTTGAAGTGTGTTCACTAATCCCTAAAGATTTACAAACTTCATTTATGAGTGTTGTTTTTCCTGCGCCCATAGGAGCCTCCAAACAAAAGTGGGAGTATTCGCCCGATAACTCTTTGATGAATTCCGCAACAGGCTTCAATTCTTCTAAACTTCTTACTTCAAACCTTTTTTCCATAAACCAGCTCTTCTCAGTTTTGTGATATTTTCCTTAGTTCTCCAATCGCTTGAGAAATAGAGTGAATTCCACCAAAAACAAGCCTCAATTTATTATTCCTTTCACTCATTTTACAATTTCTTGGATTTGATTGGATGAACATGAGTACTCGAGTAAAGGCATCCGACTCAAAATAAGCCGACTGTTGATTGGAAGGAAAATAACAAATCATTTTTTCTTGTTTCAAAATAATTTTATTAAATCCAATGTCCTTGGATAACCATTTCAGCCGAATAGTTTTTAGTAATTCTGAGGTTTCCTCTGGGACGTCCCCAAACCTATCTTTCAAGTTTTTTCTGTATGCATCAAGCTCTTCTGTTGTTTTCACCTCATCTAAGTTTTGGTAAAGGTTGAGTCTTTCGGCAATTTGATTGACATACGTATCAGGAATTAACAGCTCCAAGTCTGTTTCTAACTGGAAATCTTCTATTTCAAAAAACTTATCGTTCTTTTCGTCCTTAAATAACTCTTTGAACTCGTTGGTTTTAAGTTCCTCTATGGTTTCGTTAAGAATTTTTTGATAGGTGGCAAACCCAATATCGTTGATATACCCACTTTGGCTAGCACCGAGCAAGTCTCCTGCTCCTCTAATATCTAAATCTTTCATGGCAATATTAAAACCGCTACCCAAGTCACTATGTTGTTCAATAGCATTGAGTCTTTTTGTAGCATCATCGCTCAGCATGTGACGAGGAGGGGTAATTAAATAACAAAATGCCTTTTTGTTGGATCGCCCAATTCTTCCTCTCATTTGGTGTAAGTCACTTAGGCCAAAATTATTTGCATTGTTGATGATCATGGTGTTTGCGTTGGGCACGTCAATTCCAGATTCTATGATGGAGGTTGCCACCAACACATCGTACATTCCATTGATAAAATCCATGAGTGTAGCTTCCATTTTCTGACCCTCCATTTGACCATGAATAATTGCTACTTTAGCATCTGGAACCAGTCTCTGGATCATGCCGGCTACCTCTTTTATATTTTGTACCCTATTGTTCACAAAATATACCTGCCCTCCACGCTGCATCTCGTAGGTGACTGCGTTTCTAATTATCTCTTCATTGAAGGTATGAATTTGTGTATCAATTGGTTGTCTGTTGGGTGGGGGAGTGTTTATCACGGATAAATCTCTTGCTCCCATCAGCGAAAACTGCAAAGTTCTGGGTATTGGGGTTGCTGTTAATGTGAGAGAGTCTACATTCTCTTTCATGGTTTTTAGCTTATCTTTTGCCCCTACACCAAACTTTTGTTCTTCGTCAACAATCAGCAAGCCTAGGTCCTTAAATTTTACACTTTTCCCAGCAATTTTGTGTGTTCCTATCAAGATATCAATTTCTCCTTTTTCAAGTCTCTCTAGAGTGTCTTTCACTTTTTTGGGTGACTTAAATCGATTCAGGTAATCTACTTTGCATGGAAATTCCTTGAGCCGTTCATTGAAGCTACGGTAATGTTGAAGGCTCAAAATAGTGGTAGGAACCAAAATTGCAACCTGTTTGCTATCCGCCACTGCTTTAAAAGCTGCTCTGATAGCAATTTCTGTTTTTCCAAAACCCACGTCTCCGCATACCAACCTATCCATCGGAATATCCTTTTCCATGTCTTCTTTTACAGCTAAAGTTGCCTTGTGCTGGTCTGGAGTATCTTCGTACATGAATGAAGCCTCTAGCTCATGCTGCAAATAAGTGTCTGGAGAGAAAGCAAATCCTTTTTTCATTCTTCTTTTGGCGTAGAGCTGAATTAAATCAAACGCCACTTCTTTCACTCGCTTCTTTGTTTTCGCTTTTAGCGCCTTCCAAGCAGGTGTGCCTAGCTTATTTATCTTCGGTTTTTTGCTGTCTTTGCCCGAAAACTTTGAAATTCGATGAAGCGAGTGAATACTCACATACAAAACGTCCCCACCATCGTAAAGTAGCCTTATAGCTTCTTGTTCTTTTCCGTTGACATCAATTTTTTCTAATCCAGAAAACGTCCCTATTCCATGATCAATATGAACAATAAAATCCCCTTTTTTTAGCCCGTATATTTCTTTGAGACTTACCGCCTCTTTGGATTGTTTGTAGCCTTCTTTTATTTTGAATTTATGATATCTCTCAAATATTTGATGGTCGGTATAGCATACAATTTTAAGGTCGTTATCTATAAATCCCTTGTCAATACTGGTGTGAATAGGAGTAAATTCAGCTTCTTTTTCAATGTCGTCAAAAATATCTTCTAACCGTTGTACTTGATTGGGGTTGTCAGAAAATAAGTAGTTCTCGTATTCAGCCAGCGTATTTTCTTTCAGGTTTTGAGCGAGCAGATCAAACTTTTTGTTGAAAGATGGCTGTGGTGATTGGTGAAAAACTACCGTTTCGGCACTGAAATAAAGTTCGTTTCCAAATTCAACTCCTGTAAATTCGCTTAGTTCCTTTTCGAACTCAATAGAGTTGATATACAGCTCATTAGGAGGAAGTCTTTTAAGTTCATTTTCTAGTTGGTTGTAAGTGTACAGAGCTTTATCAAATCCTTGTTCTATTTTCTTTTTGGAGGTAGAAAAAGAATGTAGCCAAATGATGGATTTTTGAGAAATAAATTCGAAAAAAGAGGTTCTTGATTCCTGCAAAAGTTCGGCTTGAACGTTGGGGGTAATGGTGATCTTCTTGTGTGTGTTGATAGAAAGTTGATCTGCAATATTAAAACTCCTGATGGAGTCTACCTCATCACCAAAAAATTCTATTCTGAATGGGTAATCAAAAGAAAAAGAGAACACATCCACAATTCCTCCACGAACCGAAAACTGTCCTGGCTCATACACGTAATCCACTTTATGAAAATGACTTTCAATGAACAGTTCATTCAAAAAATCAATTGCATATTTGTCTCCCACATGAATGTCTAGTGTACTTTTACGAAGTGATTTTTTCGTTATCACTTTTTCTACCATTGCCTCTGGGTACGAGACCACCACACTGTTTTTTCGGTTTTTTGAAATGGCATTTAGCACCTCCGTTCTTAGCAACACATTGGCATTGTCCGTTGACTCAATTTGATAAGGTCTTTTGTAAGAAGCAGGGTAGAAGTAAAACTTCTTCTTTTTGTTGCCCGCATTTATATTCTCGAGTGTGTTAAAAAAATAAACCGCTTCCTCTTTATCCTGAAACATAAATAACTGCAACTCTTCAATTTCAGAGAAAATTGCGGAAGATATAAACGAGAGAGACGAACCTACCGTTCCTTTTATGTGGGTGTAACCTTGCCTGTTTGATATCGAGTTTTGGAGATCAATTACGGGAGAGGAAGTTTTGTACTTCTCGATGATTAACGAAGAGTCTGTTTTCATTCTGGGTTAATTGTCGCAAAGATAGTAAATGCAACTTGGAAAAGTGGTTTAGGTCTAGTCGGTTTTTATGTTTCTCGTTTTTGGAATAAAATCCGTATTTTTACCTAACTGTAAACTAACTTCATGAGCAAAAACAAAGACCTTTTAATCCAAAAGCTGGATGAATTTGTGAGGAAGTATTACAAAAACCAGCTGATTAAAGGAGCGATTTACTCGTTTGCTATCGTCTGTATGTTCTTTTTGTCGGTCGTTTTGCTCGAGTATTTTGGGAATTTTACCTCCGCCTTACGAAGTGTAATTTTTTACAGCTTTCTAGTAATTTCCTGTCTTACCCTTATTCGATTTATTCTCATTCCACTATTCAAGCTCTACAAGCTTGGAACGGTTATAAATTATGATACTGCCGCGAGCATAATCGGAGCTCATTTTGGAGAAGTAAAAGACAAACTACTTAATACTTTGCAGCTTATTGAAGCTGGTGAAGGATCTGACAACGAGCTAGTTGAACACAGCATAAACCAAAAAATTGAAGACCTGAAACCTATTAAGTTTTCAACCGCTATTGATTTTTCTGGTAACACAAAATACTTAAAATATGCTCTTATTCCAGTACTTGTTTTTTTCTTAATTCTCTTTGTAAATGCTCGTATTTTAAAGGAGGGAACCAATCGAATTGTTCATTATAATCAAGAGTTTGTACCAGAGGCACCTTTTGAGTTTGTGGTGAAAAATCCTGACATGACGGTGGTAGAAAATGAAGATTTTGAATTAGTCCTTGAAATGAAAGGAGACGAAATTCCCAACGATGTATATTTGGAGATTGGTGAAAATGAAGTGAAACTCCGAAAAATTTCCAAGACAGAGTTTAGGTATACTTTTAAAAATGTTCAGAACAAAAAGTTATTTCGGTTCCGAGCTTCAGGGTTTAATTCCCGTAGGTTTGAAATCGTACCCATTATTAAGCCTCTTGTAATGGGGTACGAAGTTACTATCAATTTTCCGGCCTACACCAAATTGCCTACTGCTTCTTATGATAATATTGGACAAATCTCTGTACCCGAAGGAAGTAAACTTTCATGGATCTTTACAACGAAAAATACTTCTGTCATTTCATTTCAACAAGGACACGAAAAACAAGCCCTCACAGAAACGACAAAAGGCCGTTTTAACTCTTCACGGGTAATAAAAAGTGATGCCTTATTCTCCCTGAAGGTAGAAAATGAGTTCATGAAAAACCCTGACTCTCTTACTTTCTCGATACACTCTGTAAAAGATGAATTTCCTAGGATTACTGCCAATGAAAAGACTGATAGTCTGTCACCAAATTTGCGGTATTTTCAGGGAAATATCATAGACGATTATGGCTTTTCCAAGCTCGTATTCAATTTCAGAAAATACCACAAAGATTCTAGCGAAAAAAGAGGTAAATTTACGTCTATACCAGTTGATTTTTCTGCCGGATTTAATCAGTCTATGTTTTATCATAATTGGAACCTAAATGAATTAAATCTTGAGCTCGGTGAAGTAGCTGAATACTTTTTTGAGGTGTGGGACAATGACGGAGTTAATGGAGCAAAATCTACGAAATCTATCCTACAAAAAATAGAGGCGCCTAGCAAAGAGGAGTTTGAACAACAGCAAGAAAAAGCCTCTGAACTAATCAAAGATGAGCTGAAAAAGAATATTGACAAATCCGAAAAAATTCAAGAACAGCTCAAGCAGTTGAGTCAATCTATTTTAGATAAAAATAAGGCAGACTGGCAAGACAAAAAAAGGATGAAGGAGTTAGTTCAAAAACAACAAGAATTAACGAATAGGAACAAAGATTTATTAAACCAAACCAAGAAAAAGAACGAAGAGAAGAATCAGTTTGACCAGCCAGATGAAAAATCAAAAGAACGTCAAGAAAAATTAGAAAAGTTGATGGAGGAGCTCAACAGCAAAGAAATGGAAAAGCTGTATGAGCAACTCGAAAAAATGATGGAAAAACTCGATAAGAAAAAGCTTCAACAATCGTTGGAAAAAATGGACTTGGAAAACACCGATTTGAAAAAAGAAATGGAGCGAACTCTTGAGATTTTCAAACAAATGGAGATGGATGAAAAGCTTGAAGAATTTGCAGAAAAAATGGAAGATCTTGCCAAAAAACAAGAAAAATTAGCGAACCAAGAAGGGGAGAAGAAAGAAGAACAAGAAAAATTGAACGAAGAATTCAAAAAAGCAGAAAAAGAACTAGACGAGATTAAAGAGAAAAACGATGACCTTGAAAATAAAAAACAACTAGACGAAATAGAGCAGGACAAAGAGGAAATTAAGGAAGAGATGAAAGAAAGCTCGGACAAACTCGAAAAGAACAAGCAAGAGAAAGCTAACGAAAGCCAGAAGGGGGCCGCAGAAAAAATGAAGTCGGCTGCTGCCAAAGCTAAAGAACAAATGTCCTCGAGTGCTGAAAGTTCGGAAGAAAACATGGAAGACTTAAGAGCGCTATTAGAAAACCTCTTGTCTCTTTCATTTGACCAAGAGGAGGTGCTCTCAGAAATTAAAACGACAAAAGTAAACGACCCAAAGTATGTGGCATTGGGTCAACGGCAAGTGAAACTAAAGGCGGATGCCAAAATGATTGAGGATTCTCTTCTTGCTTTGAGTAAAAGGATAGAACAAATTCAATCTGTGGTAAACAAAGAGATGAACAGCATCAATCAAGGAATGGCAAATTCATTGAAATACATTGGAGAAAGAATGACAAGAAATGCTGCTCAGCAACAACAATTTACGATGACTGCTGTAAACAATCTAGCTTTGTTATTAGACGAAGCAATGAAACAACTTCAAAAGCAAGCTGCTGCGGAGAAAAAACCAGGTAGCGGGAGTTGTAACAATCCTGGAGGATCTAATCCAAAACCAGGACTTTTGCCAAGCCTAAAAGATGCGCAAGGAAAAGCGGGAGAAGCATTAAAAAAATTGCAGAAGGCCGGTGAGACAGGAAAGGGGCAAGGAAAGGGCGAGAATGGAAATAGCAAAGAATTGGCTAAAATGGCTGCCGAACAAGCTATGCTTAGAAAAGCTATCCAGGAATTGAGCCAAGAAATTAATGGCGATGGCAGCGGGCTTGGAAATGAGCTAAAAAAAATTGAGAAAGAGCTTGAAAATGTAGAAGAAGACATTGTAAATAATATGATTGATTCTGAAACCATTTCGCGACAAAAAGAAATTTTAACGCGTCTTTTAAAATCAGAAAAAGCACTGATGGAGAGAGAGTTAGACGAAAAAAGAGAATCACAAAATGTTAAAAAACACTTAATAAGTAACCCAAATGAATTTTTGGAGTATAAGAGACAAAAAGAAAAAGAAATTGAACTTTTGAAAACAATACCTGGTTCTTTATCCCCCTATTACAAGAACAGAGTGAACGATTATTTTAATCAAGTTAAATAAAGCATGGAAGAAACACTTATTAAAGACACATTAATCTTGGATTCTAACCAAGAAAGCATTAATAAAGTCAACGCCTATGTAGATGAAGTGTTCGCTTTACACAGCGATAAGCTGAACGATTCTTATGGAAACATGATAATAGCTCTTACTGAAGGGGTGAATAATGCCATCACACACGGAAATAAATCGGACGAAAGTAAAAAAGTATTAGTCAACTACAAACAATTAAAAAACGGGGTTTCTTTTACTATACAGGACGAAGGAGAGGGGTTCGATTACACCAATATTCCAGATCCTACAGCACCAGAAAATCTTGAAAAAATTGATGGTAGAGGTATCTTCCTGATGACGCAGCTAGCCGATAAAATTGAATTCCACGAAAATGGAAAAAAAATAGAATTGATTTTTAACTTTGCCTAATGCAAAACGAACACATTTCTTTTTTTTCGGAGGCAATAGATTTTACCCTTTCCGAAAAAGAATCTTATTCCTCTTGGGTAGATTCCCTCATCCAACATCACAATAAACTCACAGGAGAAATAAGCTACATTTTCTGTTCAGATGACTACCTGCTTAACATAAATGTCGAGCATTTGAATCACGATACGTATACGGATATCATAACCTTTGACTATACTCACGGAGGAATAGTATCGGGCGACATATTTATCAGTATAGATCGAGTGCAGGAAAACGCCACCACCTACAAAGTTGAGTTTTTGCATGAATTGCAAAGAGTTATGGCTCACGGAATTCTTCATTTGATTGGGTTTAAAGACAAAACTGACCAAGAGAAAGAACTCATGAGACAAGAGGAAAATACAGCAATCCTTCTATTTTCCTGATTCACCTGTAGGAATCCCTTTCACTTTTTACATTCCCAATTCATTATTCTCTATCTTTGTAAAAAATAGATACAATGCACCCAACATACGACTTAATAGTAGTAGGAGGCGGACATGCAGGATGTGAAGCTGCTGCCGCTGCTGCCAACCTCGGTTCTAGCGTTCTTTTAGTTACAATGAATATGGAAACTATTGCCCAAATGTCTTGTAACCCAGCTATGGGAGGAATCGCCAAAGGTCAGATTATCAGAGAAATAGACGCGCTTGGCGGATATTCAGGAATCATAACAGACCAAACAGCCATTCAGTTCAAACTATTAAACAAATCTAAAGGGCCTGCCATGTGGAGTCCTAGAGCACAAAGCGACAGAAAAAGATTTGCCGAAGCTTGGCGAATGGCTCTAGAAAACACTCCAAATGTTGATTTTTGGCAAGATACTGTCACAGATTTACTTATCGTCAATGGAAAAGTTGAAGGAGTTGTAACAGGAATGGGTATTCAGATAAAGTCTCACTCGGTTGTAGTGACTGCAGGTACATTTTTGAACGGAACCATACACTTAGGCGAAAAACAATTTGGTGGTGGCCGAGCAGGCGAAAAGGCTTCTACCGGAATAACCGAACGACTTATCAAGGAAGGGTTTGAGGCAGGCAGAATGAAAACTGGTACACCACCACGTGTAGACGGACGAAGTTTAGACTACTCGAAAATGGAGGAGCAGCCAGGCGACAAGAATCCTGGGAAATTTTCATTTTCTCCTTCGACAACACCATTAGAAAAACAGAGAAGCTGCCACATTACCTACACAAATCCCGCTGTTCACGATGTCCTAAGAGAGGGGTTTGAAAAATCGCCTTTATTTAATGGTAGAATAATTGGATCAGGCCCCAGATATTGTCCTTCAATCGAAGACAAACTAGATCGCTTTGCGGAGCGGACAAGGCATCAAATTTTTGTTGAACCAGAAGGTTGGGACACCTGTGAAGTTTATGTAAATGGGTTTTCTAGTTCTCTTCCTGAGGATGTTCAATTCAATGCAATGAAATTAATTCCTGGATTCGAAAACGCCAAAATGTTTAGGCCTGGTTACGCCATAGAATACGATTATTTTCCTCCTACACAATTGACGTATACGTTAGAAACAAAGCTTGTTGAAAACCTCTATTTTGCAGGTCAAATTAACGGAACAACTGGCTACGAGGAAGCTGCTTGCCAAGGACTCGTGGCCGGAATCAATTCTCATCATAAAAAATACGGAAAAGAAGAGTTCGTCCTGACCAGGGCAGAGTCGTACATTGGTGTTTTGATTGATGACCTCATCACTAAAGGAACTGAAGAGCCATACAGAATGTTTACGTCTCGGGCTGAATACAGGCTTCTTTTGCGACAAGACAATGCTGATATCCGCTTAACTCCAAGAGGTCACTCTATTGGTTTGGCTTCTGACGAACGAATGAAGAGAGTAGAAGAAAAACTAAAAGAGACTAATGATTTAATTCAGCTCCTCAAAGATACGAGTGTCGACTTTGAAGCACTCAACCCTATTCTTGAAAGCAAAAAAAGCACTAAAATTTCTCAAAAAATGAAATTCGATAAGATTGTTTCTCGACCCAATATATCACTAAAAGAAATTCTTGTAACCTCTCCTGTTCTCGTTTCAAAATTAGAATCACTAGAGTCTCTTGCCGAGGAAGTGCTTGAACAAGCTGAGGTACAAATAAAGTATGATGGTTATATTTCCAAAGAACAAAACGTGGCAGACAAAATAATTCGGCTTGAGGGAACAAAGATTCCAAACGATATGGACTACACGAAACTAAGTTCTTTGTCAAACGAAAGTAAAGAAAAACTAAACACAATTAAGCCTAAAACAATTGGACAAGCTTCTCGTATTTCTGGAATCAAACCGACAGATATCAATATTTTATTAATTTATCTTGGCAGGTAATCCCTCTTTCTGTTCCACGTGGAACAGAAAGCCCAAAACACTCGTGTTTCACGTGAAACACGAGTGTTTTTTGGTTAAACCACAGTTAACAAATTGTTAATCAGGTTTTTATATGTTGTTGTTGTTTGGTTAAACACCAGGGGGTTCCTTGGAAGATCTCTTCGTTTTTAATGTAACCATTCGGTGGGCTCGCGAAACTCTCTTAAATCGATTGTAAACGCATTTTCTTGTTTTGTAATCAAATTTGGAAGCTTGGCACACCTTTTG